>JAAHTH010000408.1_pt1 | contig 41454 bp, 42 predicted proteins | sample 6116091 | NCBI WGS metagenome assembly JAAHTH01 (sample SAMN13939990, study PRJNA603662) | sponge metagenome | isolation source: marine sponge | host: Mycale hentscheli | place: New Zealand | collected 2006 | reverse complement strand
CAAAGGCAAAAGCGTAATGATGAAGTTCGTTCAGAAGGCATTATAGAGAAGTTAAGGAAAAGACGCGAGATGAAAAAAGATGGAGAGTGGGAAGAAGTGAAGAGAGAGAACAAGCAGGTAAAAAAGCTTGAGAAGGTTAGAAAAATGGAATCTAAAGGAAAAACTGAAAGTAATAAATATAAAAATCTAAGAGAAAAAGTTTATAATCCTTTTCCAGAAAATCCACCTAAAAGAAAAGACGCTATTTCAAAATTCAAACAAGGTTATACTGGTAAAAATAAAGGAGATCTAACAGAGTATAATAATGAGAAAAGAGAATTTTATTTTAATAAAGGGAGTAAAAAAGTAGAGTTACTACCTAGTGACGATGCTGATAGACCAATAACGAAAGGTGTTAAAAAAAGAAACTTAGGAAAAAACTGGAAATGAGAAAACTCACCTCAGGTGATCTTAGAGAATTAAATTTACTTAAACATTATAGAATTATTCGCAAGTGGGCTTGCAAAACAAATAAATTAAACGATGCTGATTTAGAATTATTAATATATTTAGAAGCAGTAGATTTATTCACAAAACAAGATTTTAAAACCGGTACGTACTCATACAGCTGGGATAACAGGCGCTGGAACAGATTGTTAAAAGAGGGTTGGATAGTAGTTTGGAGAAAACGCAATAGGACAACGCAGAAATATCACATCTATAAAGTATCCATAAAGTGCAAACAGTTAATTAGTCGTATGTACCGTATTATGCTGGGCGAAGAAGATATGCCCAGCAAAAAGCTTAAAGATAACTATATGGACGTTGTTTTAAAAACTTCCATAAACAACGTAAATAAAGATAAAACAAGATAATATGGCATTACGAAAAAATAATCAAAAAGATTACGATAATTTTTCTGACACTAAAAAAGATGTATTAGGTAATTCAAAACCTACAGACCCACCTAAAACTGATACTTTAAGAAGTCCAGTCATATCAGGGTATGAAAAAGGAGAAATGTTAATAGAGGGAGATTTAGAAAATTATTTTTCAGGACCAAGAGAAGGCGTAGAAGGTGGTGATCCAAAAAACTATCCTCAATTGTCAGTACAAGATTACAGTCCAGTACAAAAAGATAAAAAAGGAAAATACATTACCAAAATTAAAGAAGGTGAAAGTGGTGAAGGCAAATATTCTGGAATAAATAAAAGAAAATTATGATTAAAAATATGATGAACAATCGTGCTCAAATGATGACGGGTGAGCCAGACCCGAGTAGTGTTAATGATGCGTTACAAACAAATCAAAACCAGGGCGGAACAAATAGAATATTAAGTGGAATGCCACAGAACAAGCAAGACTTTCAAACAGATAGAAACTTTGCTCAGTTTCAAGACATATCAGGAGCTAATACTTTACCTATTAATCCAGTATATAGTGAAACAGCTAAATTTAACCAATTAGGTGGAACTAGTGAAGTAGATCCTTCTAATGGGCAGAATACACAAATGACATAAAAACTACAAAATGCCAAGTTACGGAGAAAAACAAGTACCTGCAGGTAAGAAATGCGCCTGCTCTGCAAAACCTATTCCAGGACATAGATCTATGAGTTCTAGAGATAGAAGCATTATATCAGACCTTTCTATTGACAACATTGAATATAAAGGCAATGCTGTTCTTAGAGCTAATTCCTAGAACATGGATGATATAAAACTATATATATTAAACGCATTATCTTTTGGTGTTACTATGATGGATTGGCTTGAACCAATATTGAAAATAACGTTACTTGTTGTAACTATAGGATATACAGCTCACAAATGGTGGGTTATGAAAAAAGATAAAAAATGAGACAAATAAAGCAATTAATTGTTCATTGTTCAGCAACTAGAGAAGGCCAAGATATCTCAGTTGACACAATAAAGAAATGGCACGTTGAAGATAGAGGTTGGAGCGATATAGGTTATCATTTCTATATAGACATAAATGGTAGAGTAGAGAAAGGTAGAGATATAGCCAAAATCGGGGCGCACTGCAAAGGTAAGAATAGAAACTCAATCGGGATTTGCTATTGTGGTGGCGTTGAAGCTGATGGTAAGACCCCGAAAGATACTAGAACTGAAGATCAAAAGAAGTCTTTAAGAATATTAATTAAGACTTTAAAATCTCTATTCCCACAAGCTATAGTTCATTCTCATAATGACTTTGCTAACAAAGCTTGCCCTTCTTTCAACGCTACAGAAGAGTATAAAAACATATGAAAATAAACCAAAGTACAGAATTTAAGATAGATCTTAAAACTGTAATAGGTATAATAATGTTTACTTCTTCACTTGTAGGTATGTACTATACTTTACAAGATGACATTGAAGACGCTAAAAAAATGCCAAAAGCTGTAATAGATAGAATAGAATATGATTTAAAACAAGATTGGCACACCGATCACATTAATAAACTAGAAACAGAAGTTAAAGAATTAAGAGATTGGTGCAGACAAATAGATCAAGAAATTTACAAAAAAAAGAAATAAAATGGAATCAAAAGGTTTAGGAGATACTATTGAAAAATTTACAACAGCAACTGGTATAAAAAAATTAGCTGATAAAATACCTGGTGGTTGTGGTTGTGCTAATAGAAAAAACAAGTTAAACCAAATGTTTCCATATAATAATAAGTGACATGAAAAAAACTTTATCTAAATTAAGAGAAGAACCAGGTAAGTCCAATGCTTACAAATATGACAAAGTATCTAAAGGTGACTTTTGTGGACCTGATGAAACATATCCAGTTAATTCATTATCTAGAGCAAAGTCTGCTTTAAAACTGGCTCACAACGCTGAGAGTCCTGAATCAATAAAGTCTTGTGTATATTCAAAATACCCTGAACTTAAGAACGGTAGTAAAATGAAAAATAGAAAATCATGAGTTTTAGACAACCAAGATATATAGCACCTGCAGATCCTAATGTAGTTTCAAAAGCTATAATGAAAGCTACAAGTGAAGGTTTTCAAACATTCAACTGTAGAAAAACTGGAAAATGTGGTGGCGAGAATGATGATAAAAAAGATAAAAAAGATAAAGAAGATAAAGATCCTAAACCAAGTGGTAACACTACTACTAATATCTATAACAATTATTACAGGAAAGAATGAAAACAATAAAAGAAATAGTAAATCATCCTTTATCTAAGTCTATAGCTTGTGGTATATTAGGTGCAATTTTCTTACTTGAATCTCACCCTTTGTATTCTGGTATAGCTTTTGGTATGGGTTTAAGAGAATTATTTTTAGCATTTAAATCTTAATTATGACAGATCCAAACAAGCCTAGGAAAAAGAAAAAGAATAAAAATGGAGTTCCACCTTTAAACAAGCCTGAACAACCTTTTTATATTGACAAAGATGGTAAAGAATATAGTAAAAAACAATATTATTCTGATTTTGGAACTAGTAAATATACTAAAACTGTCATAGATAATCATATGAGTGGTAATTCTAACAATAGTAAAAAACGCTCGTTATTTAAAAAGAAATAAAATGGCAGACTGTTACGATAAAAAAGGTAATAAAGTACCTTGCGATAAAATAAAAGGTGATTTTGTAAAATCAGATGATTTATCAAGAGGACCAGAGATGAAAACCTCTAGATCCTTAAGTCCAGAACAAAAAAAATGGCTTAAGAAAAATCCTAATTATAAAGGCGAAAGAAAACCTATTTCTGAAGTTGGTGAAAAGAAAGAGACAATATATAGAAGTCCATCAAAAAATAAGAAGCAAACAGAAACTTTAGAAATAATAAAAAGAGGTGGTTTTATTGATATAGGTTCTACACCAAGCATAAGAACTGTAGAAATAACAGAAGATGCTTCTGGTATAGATGGTGGATCAGGTAAAAAAATAGAGAAAAAAACTAAAACATCAAAAACTTCTAAAAAGTATAAGCCTCAAAAAAGGTCTATATATAGTTCTAAAGGTCCTAAGGTTAAGAACAAAAGAGGATTATACACTTGCACTAAAAAAGGTTGTGTAGGAAAAGGAGAAAGATCTATTAAAAAGCAACAGAAAAGAAGAAGATAGATGTCTAAGAATAAAAAAAAATTTAAAGATACTAAAGTTGGAAAGTTTTTAAAAGGTAAAGCTCCAGATATATTAAATGGTATAGGTGAGATATTACCTGACAATGGCGCTTTTGGAATTGTAAAAAATTTAATATCAAGTGATTCTAATATAGAACCTCAAGATAAAGAAATTGCTTTAAAGCTTTTAGATCAAGATATAGCTGAAATGAACAATATATCAGCTAGGTGGGAAAGTGACATGAAAAGTGATTCATGGCTTAGTAAAAACACTAGACCTATGACACTTATATTCTTAACATTAACAATGACAATATTTATAATACTAGATTCTACAGTATTATTAGAAATAAAAACAGGTTGGGTTTCATTATTAGAAGCTTTACTTATAACTGTTTATGTAGCATACTTTGGATCTAGAGGTGCTGAAAAAATTACAAAAATAAAAAATTAAAAAAATGAGTGTAATAGGAACAACACACAAACAACCCAGAGTTTTTGCTCATGATGCTACAGAATTAATCAATCTACCTGGATGCGTATATGCAGGTGTTGAAGGCTTTGATTTAATAAGTGGACAAAACGCTGGTACTGGTTTTGAACTTCATGATGAAGCTGAAAAGTGCTATAGAACTATAAACGAAACAACTGGTGGTTTTGGAGCTTTAATAAGTGTTACAGCTGTAGGTCTAAATGGAGAAATACAAGAGATCGAGCCATGTTCATGTGGTGAAGGAACAATGTATAGTGAGGGTGATATACTGACAGTTGTTTGGGAAGCTTCAGGCACTTACAGCTCTGGAACTGATTCAACAGGTTTTGTTCAGGTTGATTCAATTGCTTTTTCACAATGGGATTACGGTTGCCCATTTAGCCCTATGGAAAATAGATTACTATCTGTAGAAGAAATAGCTAAACAAAACTATGTTTTAAATTATAAACAGACTTTACCATCTTTCAAACAAAAAGATATAGTTAGTTGGAGATGTACTGGTGAAGAGGGTAAGGAAACCTGCGGCCATGAAACTTTCAACCCTGGTGCAGCTTTATATGTAGGCGCCAATATGGACTCAATTAGAGTTATAATGGAAAGTGGTAGAGAAACAACTTTCTTTAATGTTCCTGCCGGTAGTTTCTTACCTATATCAGTTTTGACAGTTTGTAACGCAATTCCAACAACAGAAGGTATTGATCCTAAGGAAGTTATTTTAGCTTTATTCTAATGGCTATATCTAATAGTAATATAAATACTTTATCAACAGTTAATAGACCTTTTGGACCTCAAACTCCACAAGATGGTTTTATTGAACTAGAAAGCGGTAATGGTTTTATAGAAAGAGAAAATAGTAATGGTTTATTATTAAGGGAATCAGCTTAAAAAATATAAAAAATGAGTAATATAAAAATAAGTAATTTACCACCTGAGACAAATTTAAGTAGTATAAATGGTTTAGCTGGTTATAATAATTCTGGAACTGTAAAAATAAGTGGTGCTGACTTGATAAGTGCTTTAACTCTTAATACAGTTTTAACAACTTCAAATCAAGCTTCAACAGAGATACAAACTATTTCAGATATAACTAGATTCACTTCAAACACTTTTAGTGGAGAAAATATTAAACTTTCAAGCAATGGTTTAACAAGAAGTGCAGGTAAATTATATGTTGAAACAGCTGATACTGGAATACAATTTAAGGTAGATAGTAGTGTTACAACTGATACTGTAGAATTTAATCTAGGTGGAATTTCAAGGTTTAACATTAATTATAGAGGAGCTTTAGGTGTTGGTGCAAACGCTGCGGATTATGGGAGTGCTGGTCAAGTTTTAACTTCTAATGGCTCATCTAACGCTGCTACATGGGGTTCTGCTCCGTCGTTAAATTTACAAACGGTTGTCAATACTGGTAATATAATTAACAATCAAAACAGTGTAGGTACTATAATAATTAACGATGGCAATGTCACAAGGGGGATGAGATTAGGTGAGTTTGATAATAGTAGTAAATGGGGTATTGAATTTAAAGAAGGCGTAAATAGTACTGAGTTTTCTATTGGAGTTCCCGTTGATAAAACACTAAATATAGGTTATGGTAATGCAAGTGCTTATGGACTTAAATATTCCGCAGATAATGCAACAAGCACATCAAATTTAAGCCTAGGTACTTCAATGACTTTAAAATTTAATGGTGGAACTATCTTAGAACTAGCCGATACATCATTATTTAAAACTAAACAGACTACGGCGGCTGGTGAAGGTGAAGGTGACGCTGGTCAAGTTTTAACATCTAGAGGTTCTAATCTTTCACCAGAGTGGAAAGACCCCTTACCATCACCGCTGTTTAACGTTATTGGAGGCGCTAATCCTAATAGTGGAATTCAAACCTGGGATTTAGACGATGGTTACAACGCTTCACTTGCTTGTAATCCTATTGGTAATACACTAGCGTTATCTAATTGGTCTGAAGGAGATACAGGTGTTTTAATATTAACTCAAGGTTCATCTGCATTTAATTTTCCTGCTAACTCAATATTTGCTGGCGGTGCACCTACTTTAGTAGATGGTCAAACACACGTTTTTAGTTTGCTTTACAAATCAGCAACTGAATTGATTTGGAGTTACGGACTAGATTTTAAAGCATAATGAGTAATAGACAAACAATGTTCGCTTCAATGCTACCTAACGGTGGTGGTAGTAGCGCGTGTGCTCCAATAACTAACACTACAACTACTATAATAGACGCTAACACGGGTAGTAATGGAGATAGTTCAGCAGCTGGTATTAATCATTATTATCAATTTGCAGTTAAATCATATATCCTTAGAGCTTCTGAATTAGGCGCTACAAAACAAATAACTGGTTTACAATACTTTTTAGCAGACAATGATGGAATATCAAGTTTAGATTGGGATGAAGTTAAAATAATAATGGCGCATTGTGGCTCTAGCACACAATTGCCAACTGATATAACATTAAATAATAATAATCAAGGTTACTCTGACTTTGAAGAGTGTGTTGATAATGAAGGTTGGTTTGGCTGTGTAGATACTCCAATAATAAACAATTCAAGTGGTTTTATATTAACTGATCAAACACTATGTAGGTCAGGTTCCCTTTTTCTCACTAATACTGAAACTTGGAAAACTATTAACTTTAATCAAGATAATTTTTGCTACAATGGAACAGATAACGTTTTTGTTTCTGTTTTGTCTAATTTAGGTTATATACCTCCATTTGGGGATCCAAATCCACAATGGGAGCATTCTTTTAGTTATAGTTCCACAAGTCCCAATTATAGAGCTGGTGGATTTTACGACGCAGATTATGGTCCACCGCCGTTAACTAGTAGTACAAGTACTGCATGGATAGAAAGAGAAACTTCAGGAAATAGACCTCACTTAAAAATAAAACATTGATATGGTAAATTGGGATCAACTATTAGAAAACATGAGCAGTGTTGGAGAAAAACAACGAGCCACTAATAAAACTACATCAGATAATATGTCTAATGTAAACTTAATATATACTAATGTAACTATATCAAGAGAAGATGTAAGAATAATAATAAAAGAAAGTTTTGAAGGGGAAGTGGTTTTTTACGATGAGCTTTATAATGATATTTATAAAAGTCAAGTTATAGAACAAGATCCTTTATCTTTTTAAAAAAAACAAACAATTAAATTAAATCAAATGAATAAAATATCAGAAGAACATTTAAAAACTATAAAAGATCAACAAGAGAAATTAACTAAACTTCTTCACGAAATAGGTGTTGTTGAAGCCACTAAGCATAGCTACCTACATCACGTAGCTGAAATAAATAGAGAAGTTGAAGATTTTAAAGGTGAACTTGAAAAAGAATATGGTATTGTAAATATAAACTTAGAAGACGGAACGTACACTAAGATAGAAGAAGAAGATTTACAAAAAGTAGAAGATTAATCATGAGTAATAAAATAAGAAAAATAAGTATCGGCTCAGATTATAAAAACGACGCAATGCATTACTCCGTAGGCCAAGAGGTTTACGGAGGTCATGTAATATCAGACATACTACTTGACGAGGATAATTCTTACAACGTTTACATAACTAAAAACGACGAAACACTTCCTTGGAAAAAGTTTAATAGTAATATGGCTGTTTCCGTAGAATATAACTTAAGCTATAGTGAATAGTCTATATGACTATATTGTAAGACCATTAGGTCAAAGGTATAACAACGAGAAAAAAATAGGTGAAAAATCTTTAATATTAAATACTAAAATTGAAGAATTTAAACATATAAATAAAAAAGCTGAAGTTGTAAGCGTACCTAAGGCTTATGATCTACCTGTAAAACCTGGTGATATTGTTTATGTACATCATAATGTTTTTAGAAGGTTTTATAATATGAAAAGTAAGCAGCAAAACAGTAGGTCTTATTTTAAAGAAGATTTATATTTCTGTTCACCTGATCAAATATACTTGTATAACAATGGTGTTAATAAATCATTTTTAGATAGATGTTTTGTTAAACCGTTGAAGTCTAAAAACCTTGGAGAAGTCAAACAAAGTAATATAGGCGTGTTAAAATACGGTAATGAAACCTTAGAATCAATGGGTATAAAAGATAACGATATAGTTAGCTTTCCTGATTTAAGAGAATGGGAATTTGTTATAGATAACGAATTGTTATATTGTATGAAATCAAAAGATATTTTAATAAAGCATGAACACGAAGGAAACGAAGAAGAGTATAATCCAAGCTGGACAATTAGCGGTTGAAGAGTTAATAAAAGTAGCTAAAGAACCAATAGTTGATACTGGAGAAGATGTTACAGCTGATAGACTTAAAAACGCTGCAGCCACTAAAAAACTAGCTATATTCGATGCTTTTGAAATACTTCACAGGATAGAAGAGGAAGAAGCTATACTAAGTGGTAAACCCACAGAAGAGAAAAAAGAAAGAGTGTTTAAATTTGCGGAAGGACGTAGCAAATGAGTCATGAGCAAGAACTTTGGAAAGAAGTAAAAGATGTTGTTAATCCTAAAATATTATCTAAACAAAACAGATATAAAAAATGGGAGTATGGTTATAATTCTGATTATGACTTTGTAGTAATTAGTAAAACTGGACAAATTGGACAGATCATTGAAATTCAAAATCTCAGGATTGCTTTACCAACAGAGCATGAATGCTTTAAACGAAGCGAGAACAAAAAGGAACAATATTGGGAAAAACAAGAATACCCAAAAGCGTTAGCTAGAATTAAAACTAGATTTGACTGGGAAGAATATCCTACAGATTTTAAAGAAGAATGGTACGATTATATAGATGAAGAATTTAAACGTAGGTCAGATGGCTACTGGTTTTATAATAACGGTATGCCTACTTACATCACTGGTACTCATTACATGTATTTGCAGTGGTCAAAAATCGATATCGGAGCACCTGATTATAGAGAAGCAAATAGACTCTTCTTTATATTCTGGGAAGCGTGTAAAGCCGATAGCAGATGTTATGGAATGTGTTATCTTAAAAACAGACGGTCTGGTTTCTCCTTTATGTCATCAGCAGAACTTGTTAACCAGGCAACTATATCTTCAGATGCCAGATTCGGTATCTTATCAAAATCTGGAGCAGATGCTAAAAAAATGTTCACAGACAAAGTTGTACCAATATCCGTTAACTATCCGTTTTTTTTCAAACCCATCCAAGATGGTATGGATCGTCCAAAAACCGAGTTGGCGTATAGAGTCCCAGCTTCAAAGCTTACTAGACGTAAACTAGATGACAATGTTAAATTAGAAGAACTACAAGGTTTAGACACAACTATTGACTGGAAAAATACGGGAGACAACTCTTATGATGGTGAGAAGCTAAAAATATTAGCACACGATGAAAGCGGTAAATGGGAAAGACCTGATAATATATTAAATAACTGGAGAGTTACAAAAACTACATTAAGACTAGGACGAAGAATCGTAGGTAAATGTATGATGGGCTCAACTTCAAACGCATTAGATAAAGGTGGAAACAACTTTAAAAAACTCTATTATAATTCAGACGTTAGAGAAAGAAATAGAAACGGACAAACGTCTAGCGGACTGTATTCTCTTTTCATCCCTATGGAATGGAACTACGAAGGATTCATGGATACTTTTGGATCACCTGTATTCACTACGCCAAAAAATAGAACAGTCGGAATTGACAATCTTCCAATTACAATCGGAGTAATAGAGCATTGGGAAAATGAAGTTGAAGGTTTAAAGTCCGACCAAGATAGTTTAAATGAATATTATAGACAATTTCCAAGAACTGAAAAGCACGCTTTTAGAGATGAAACAAAATCTAGCTTATTTAATTTAACTAAAATATATGAGCAAATAGATTACAACGAAGAAATCAACAACTCAAGTGTAGTTACAAAAGGTAGTTTTCAATGGGTTAATGGTGTGAAGGACACTCAAGTAGTTTTCATGCCTAATAAAAATGGTAGATTTAATATATCTTGGGTTCCACCTAAAAATCTTCAAAATCAAGTGATTACTAAAAATGGAACTAAATATCCTGGCAATGAGCACTTAGGTGCTTTAGGTTGTGATAGCTACGATATATCAGGAACAGTTGACGGTAGAGGATCTAACGGAGCTTTACACGGTTTAACTAAATTCTCTATGGAAGATTGTCCACCTAATCATTTTTTCCTAGAGTATATATCTAGACCCCAAACAGCAGAGATGTTTTTTGAAGATGTATTGATGGCTTGTATTTTTTACGGGATGCCTATATTAGCTGAAAATAATAAACCTAGATTACTATATTATTTCAAAAGAAGAGGATATAGAGGTTTTAGCATGAACAGACCTGATAAAGTGTGGAACAAGCTTTCTACTACAGAAAAAGAAATAGGTGGGATACCAAATTCAAGTGAAGATATAAAACAGGCTCACGCGGCTGCTATAGAAGCTTATATAGATTCTTATGTTGGAACACTAACCTCTGGTTTTGGCGATATGTACCACCAAAAGACATTAGAAGATTGGGCTTTATTTAATATAAACAATAGAACTAAACATGATGCATCTATAAGTTCAGGTTTAGCTATTATGGCTTGTAATAAAAATAAATATAGACCAACGGCAGAAAGAAGTGTTAAGGCAATTAACTTAGGAATAAAAACGTATAACAATAATGGTATACTTTCAAAAATTATAAAATAATGATTTACACCAACAATAGAAGCTCTTTTCCAGATCAAGTAGTTCCACAAGAGGAGAAAATGTCTCTTGAATATGGGTTACAAGTTGCAAGAGCAATAGAAGGCCAATGGTTTGCTCAAGGTATTGGTGGAACTAGGTATGCTTTTAATTATAACATTTTCCATCAAAGAAGATTATATTCAAGAGGAGAACAATCAGTTCAAAAATATAAAGATGAATTATCTATAAATGGCGATTTATCTTATTTAAACTTAGACTGGAAACCAGTACCTGTTATACCTAAATTTGTAGATATAGTTGTCAATGGTATGTCTGAAAAAGTTTATGACATAAAAGCTTATTCACAAGATCCTTCATCTCAAAAGAAAAGAACTGAATACGGAGAAAAGATTTTAAGAGATATAAAAACTAAAGAGTTTATACAAGAAGTTCAAAGAAAACTAGGTTTAGACTTATCTGAAGCGCCACAGGGATCTCCTGGCACGGAAGAAGAACTAGAAATACATATGCAATTAGATTATAAGCAAGCTATAGAAATAGCTGAAGAAGAGCTTATAGAAAACACTTTATCTAAAAATAAATTCGACTTAGTAAGAAATAGATTTAATAGAGACTTAGTTGTATTAGGCATTGGTGCTGTAAAAACTGGTTGGAATAGAACTGAAGGTATAACAGTAGAGTATGTAGATCCAGCTAATTTAGTTTGGTCATATACTGAAGACCCAAACTTTGAAGACTTGTACTATGTTGGAGAGGTTAAGTCTATAAGTATTCCTGAATTAAAAAAATTATACCCTGAGATACCACCTAAACAATTAGAAGAGATACAAAAGTATCCAGGTAATACTAATTATACTAGAAACTGGCAAGGGGAAGATAATAATAATACTGTTCAAGTAATGTTTTTTGAATATAAAACATTCGCTGATCAAGTATATAAAATAAAATATACTGAGCAAGGTTTAGAAAAAGCTATTCAAAAGCAAGATTTTTTTAATCCACCACCAAACGAAAACTTTGACAAGGTTTCTAGATCTATAGAAGTATTATATAAAGGAGCTAAGATATTAGGTCATCCTATAATGTTAGAGTGGGAATTAGCAGAGAATATGACAAGACCTTTCTCAAACACTACAAAGGTTAATATGAACTATCAATTAACTGCTCCTCATATATATAAAGGTAGAATAGAGTCGCTTGTAGAGCGTATGATAGGTTTTGCTGATACTATACAGTTAACGTCATTGAAACTTCAACAAGTGTTGTCTAGAACAGTTCCAGATGGTGTATTTATGGATGTTGATGGTTTAGCAGAGGTTGATTTAGGTAATGGTACTACATATAATCCGCAAGAAGCTTTGAATATGTATTTTCAGACTGGTAGTATTGTTGGTAGATCAATGACACAAGACGGTGATTTTAATCATGGTAAAGTTCCTATTCAAGAATTAAACTCATCTAGTGGTCAACAAAAAATACAATCTTTAATATCTACTTATCAATATTATCTACAAATGATAAGAGACGTAACTGGTCTTAATGAAGCTAGAGACGGTAGTAACCCTTCTAAAGATAGTTTAGTTGGTTTACAAAAATTAGCTGCTGCTAATTCTAATACCGCAACTAGACATATACTTAGTGCTAGCTTATTCTTAGTTCTTAGAGCTTGTGAAAATATATCATTAAGAGTAGCAGATAGCTTACAATTTGATCTACTAAGAGAAAGTTTAATAGATAGTATAAGTTTATACAATGTGAAAACATTAGAAGAAATTTCTAATATACACTTATATGATTTTGGCATATACCTAGACATAGAACCAGATGAGGAAGAAAGAGCTATGCTAGAGCAAAACATACAAATGGCTTTACAACAGCAGAGTATATCACTTCCAGATGCTGTAGATATTAGAGAGATAAAAAATCTTAAACTAGCCAATAAATTATTAAAACTTAAGCAAGAGCAAAAAAGAAAAAGTGATGCTCAACAGCAAGAGAGAATGGCTATGGTTCAAGCAGATGCTCAAGCTCAAACAGCTGAAAGAACTGCCGCTGCTGAGGTTCAAAAACAACAAGCTATAGCTCAAACAACTTTACAAATAGAACAAGGTAAATCACAATTTGATATTCAAAGAATACAAACAGAAGGTGAAATTAAAAAACAAATAGCTGAAATTCAGTTTGGCTTTGATAAACAGTTAAAGCAAATGGAAGTTCAAGCTATGAAAGAAAAAGAAGCTTTAATAGAAGATAGAAAAGATAAAAGAACAAAAATACAAGCTACACAACAAAGTCAAATGATTCAACAAAGGCAAGAAAGTACTTTACCTACTAATTTTGAATTGCCACAATAATTATATAATATCGTATCATGAATAAAACAACAGAAGAAAATGTACCTCAAGAAGGTGATTTTAAAATAAAGAAAAAACCAAGAAAATTTTCTAACAAAAAAGTAGAGAACAGTAAAATTGATCTTAGCGTAGATAAAAAAGATACTACCATAGAGTCGAGCGTAGATAACGTAGAAGATGATAAGAAAACTGAAAATACTACAGAAGTAGAAAAAAGCGTATCTAAACCGCCAGTTCAAGAACTTGACAAAGAAAAAAAGCAAGAAGAGGTTGATTCACCTATACAAGAAATAACAGAAGAAGAAGTTAAGTCCGAAACTAAAGAAGTTGAAAAAGAACTTAAAGAAGCTGTTAGAGATGAGAAAGTACTAGGTAAGCAATTACCTGAAAATATTGAAAAACTGGTTTCTTTTATGGAAGAAACAGGTGGAAATGTAGAAGATTATGTTAGATTAAATGCTGACTATACAAAAGTAGATGATGTAGCATTGTTAAAAGAATTTTACAAAACTTCTAAACCACATTTAAATACTGAAGAAATTGAGTTTTTACTCAACGATGAATTTTCTTACAATGAGGAAGAAGATGATGAAAAAACTATACGCAAGCGAAAGCTAGCTATAAAAGAAGAAGTTGCTAAAGCTAGAAACTTTCTTGAAGACACTAAATCTAAATACTATGATGAAATCAAGTTGAGATCAAATGTTACTCAAGAACAGAAAAAAGCTACAGACTTCTTCAATAGATACAAAGACGAACAAGAAAAATCAATGAAAACTCGTCAAGAGTTTATTGACAACACTAACAAATTTTTTCAAGAAGATTTCAAAGGTTTTGATTTTAATTTAGGAGATAAAAAGGTTAGGTATAATGTTAATAATAAAGAAGAGTTATTAAGTAGTCAAAGTGACATTTCCAACTTTCTAGGAATGTTTCTCGATGGAGATGGTAAAGTCACAGATTATAACAAGTATCACAAATCTTTGTTCGCCGCAAAAAACATAGATACTATTGCAAATCATTTTTATGAGCAGGGCAAAGCAGATGCTGTGAAAAACGTAGCTGCTAACTCTAGAAATATAAATGCTAATCCAAGAACATCTCAACCAGATGACTCTATATATTTAAACGGGTTTAAGGTGAAAGCTGTTAATGGTGCAAATAGTTCTAAACTTAAAATTAAAAAACGATAAAAATTAAAACCAATAAATTATGGCTTTAGGAAATTTTACAGTGCAAAACGCTGGACTTACACCTACGCAAGATCAATCAATACTTTCTAGTAACTACTTACAGTGGACTGATCCAAACGCTGGTGACTTTGCAGACTTTGCACAACAATACTTACCTGAATTATATGAGCAGGAAGTAGAAAGATTCGGTAACAGAACGTTATCTGGATTTTTAAGAATGGTTGGCGCTGAGATGCCAATGACATCTGATCAAGTTATTTGGTCTGAACAAAATAGATTACATATTGGTTATGACAATGTATCAAAAGGTGCTCCTGCCAACAATGGTGAAACTGTATTTTCAGTATCTGTGCCAGCTGGAAATGAAGTAGCTGTTAGAGTTAACCAAAATGTAGTGATATTTGATCCAGCTACTGGATTAACATTGAAGGGTTTAATTACCGTAGCTCCAAATCCTGGTAATGCTGCTAATTTAGACTTTACAGCTGTATGTTATACTTCTGCTGATTTCGCTGCTTTATCAAATGCTGACTTAAAAGTATTTGTTTATGGTTCTGATTTCGCAAAAGGAACATTAGGTATGGAAGGATCAGTTACTCCATCTTTTACTCAGTTCTCTAACAAACCAACTATTATTAAAGATAAGTATTTAGTTAATGGTTCTGACACTGCTCAGATCGGTTGGGTTGAAGTTGCTACTGAAGACGGAACATCTGGATTCTTATGGTACATGAAAGCTGAATCTGAAACTAGATTAAGATATGAAGATTATCTTGAAATGGCGATGGTTGAAGGTGAATTAGCTGCTGCTGGTTCTGGTGTTGCTGGTTTTGCTGGTGGTACTAACGGAACAGGTACTCAAGGTATGTTTGCTGCTTTAGAAGAAAGAGGTAATGTATACGCTGGTTTTTCTGGTGCTGCAAATCCTGGCGCTGGAGCTTTAGGAGATTTTGATCAAATATTATCTCAATTAGATTTACAAGGAGCTATTGAAGAAAACATGTTATTTTTAGATAGATCTACTGCTTTAGATTTTGATGATATGATTGCTGCTCAAGCTGGTGGTGGTTATAACAATACATCTGCTGCTTCTTACGGTTTATTCGATAACGAAGCTGAAATGGCATTAAACTTTGGTTTCTCTGGTTTTAGAAGAGGTTCTTATGACTTCTACAAAACTGACTGGAAATACTTAAACGATGCTTCTACAAGAGGTATGGTTAACGATATCAAAGGTGTGTTAATTCCTGCTGGAACTTCAACAGTATATGATCAAATGTTAGGATCAAACATCAGACGTCCGTTCTTACACGTAAGATACAGAGCTTCTGAAACAGACGATAGAAGAATGAAATCATGGATTACTGGTTCAGTAGGTGGAGCTTACACTTCATCTCTTGATGCTATGGAAGTTCATTACCTTTCTGAAAGATGTCTATGTGTACAAGCTGCTAATAACTTTGTATTATTCGTAGCGTAATTTATTAACTTTTAAAACATAAATTATGTCGAGTATAAAAGTAACAAACTTTGATAACACATCGTATAGTATAGCTACGGGTAATCTAGTAATGGAAAATCCACTTTATTCGCCAGTTGGAACATCATTTGAAATAAATGGTGTTACAAACACTATACCAATGTACGATATACCTGATACTATTGGTGTACAGGGTAATTGGCCTACGAATATAGAATACGGTTATAGAATAGTAGCTCTTTCTCCATCTTCATTTGGATATCCAGATTTAGGTGGACCTAGCGCTGATTGGCAAGACTATCTAAATTTAGATGGTTCTGCTTCAATTGGAAGAATGAACAAAACATTGTCTATGAGCGAAAACGTTCAAGTTGACTTTAGTTTAATATATGCTTGGAATGAAAATGCAAGTAGCTTATCTGCAGATGACAAAGAAGCTCTTGAAACATCACTTGCAGAAGCTGGTGCTGTCGCCTCTAAAGAAGCTGATCAATCTACTGCTGAATGTACTGAGACTGTAACAGGTGGTAATTCATACACTTGGCCAGATGGTCACGTTTGTGATAGTGCTGCTTGCTGTACTAGCTATTCTGCTATATATGCTGAAAAAGTGTTGAGAGATGGTTTGCTAAGTGTATACAGTTCATATGGCATAACCATAGAAGGTACAACTAGAAAACACATCTATAAATTTCAATTACCTGCTGAATCTGAAGAAGAAGGAGGAGAATAGTAATTTACAATAATTAAAACAGCCCTTTTAAAACAGGGCTGTTTAAAATTTAAAAAAAATGGAAAAAAGAATAATAAGTTACAACGTGGCTCAACCTTTTGATGGACTACCAACAGGTAATCCATTGCCAATAGCACCAGGAGAAATAGCTAATAAATATACTGTAGCTATACCTGATGAAAAGGTTTTAGATGCAGAGTGTATATCTTTAGGACTTGACGGTGCTGTAGTTTTATTTACTGTTGAAAATGCTGGTGTTTTTAATTATAGAGAAATAGCTATATCATCTTTATCAACTCAAAGATATAATGTGGTTAAAGAATATAAAGATCAATTAGCTGCTAGTGGTTACACTGCTTTAGCGGATAATGTCGTTGAAAGTTTTGCAAATTGGGATATTGACGCAAGTTTTAACCAACTTAATGTATATGCAGAGGCTGCTAAAAACTTTACTAAAGATCTTAGAAAAAGATTGTCTAGTACTGAAAACACTCTATTAGAATTACAATATGCTATAAACTTTGAAATAGATATTATGAAAAACTATACCATTGGCGACAGTATAAGAAAAGTTGTTAACGGTGAGTTTTATAATTCAGCAGAAAGTGGTATGACTCCTATTTTTGAAAGTTTAATGCAAGATGGATCCGCTAGAGCATCAACTGCTTTAGGAGCATTTGAAAGTCCAGATGGTAGTTTTATAACATTTTTTAAAGCAGGTAATGGTATTGGACCTCTAGTACCTTACGAAAGTGCTGGAAAAACTAATGCTTTAAAAGCTGGTAAAGAAAGATTAGACACTGCTACGGCTATACAAGCTGAAGGTTATGCGAAAGCGTATGGAACACCAGAAGAAAGAAAATAAAAACAAATAAATAGTTAAAATAAATTATATTATATTATATTATGTCAGAAAATAAAAACAAATGGGAATTAAAAGATAGAAACTATTATCTTTTAAACAACAAGTCACCATTAACATACACTTTAAGATCTAAGCACACTGGAAGATTTCCTTTAATGTTTTTTGATGAAGATAAAGGTTATCAAAGAGAACTTAGATATGCTAGTAATCAAAAATCTGTTTTTACAGATGAACAACAGGGCATGTCTACACTTGAGCATGTTGTTTTTAAAGATGGAACACTATACGTTCCAAAAGAAAAACAAAATCTGCAAAAGTTGCTTTCATTGTACCACCCGGATAGAAATAAAAAATTCGCAGAGTTAGATAGAGTTCAAAATGCTGAAGATGATATTGACATCATAGAAGCAGAGTTTGAAGCTATATCTTTAGCTAGAGAAATAGATATAGAGCATTGTGAGGCTATATTAAGAGTTGAACAAGGTTCTAAAGTTTCTAAGATGAGTTCTAAAGAGATAAAAAGAGATTTACTTATATTTGCTAAGAGAAATCCATTATTATTCTTAGAACTAGCTAATGACGATAATGTTGAATTAAGAAACTTTGCTATAAAAGCTGTTGAAGCTAGAGTAATAAAGCTTTCTGCTGATCAAAGATCTTTTTCTTGGGCTAGTAATGGTAAAAAATTAATGACAGTTCCTTTTGAAGAAAACCCCTATTCGGCTTTTGCTGTCTGGTTAAAAACAGATGACGGAGTTGAAGTTTATAAATCTATAGATAAGAAGTTAAAATAACTTTTAACCTGTAATAATAATAAAAGGGCGGCATGACGCCGCTCTTTTTTTTGTTAAAAAAATATTAAAATGGCTATAAACGTAAATACAGTGTATACTACTGTTTTAAGTATATTAAACAAAGAACAAAGAGGTTATATAACACCTGATGAGTTTAATAAACTTGCAACACAAGTTCAACTTGAAATATTTGAAAAGCTTTTTTCAGACTATAGTCAGTACTTAAGAATGCCTAAGACAGACGCTGAGTTTGCTTCTAAAGTTGATCTAACCTATGAAGAAATCCAGTTCTTTGAAGAGACTAATGATGCTGCATCCGTTAACAATAACGTTTACGTACAGCCAACAGGTATACATAGGCTTGGGTCTGTTTATTATAACTACTACTCTGATACAACAGAAATAAGCATATTAGATAAAAGAGAGTACACCCAACAAATACTTTCCCCTATATTAAAGCCTTCCGTTAACTTCCCAATAGCAACTTACCAAGATGATAAATTAACAGTATACCCTAAGTTTGATACTCCATTAACCTCTGACATTACTTTTAATTACATTAGAAAACCAAAAGACGTAATATGGGCTTACGAGATAGGACCATTAGGTCAATACATATGGGATGGTGCTGGAGGAACTGGTCCTTTTATACCTACTACAGGGTCTCAAGACTTTGAAATAGGTAACGTTTTCCAAACAGAAGTTATATTAGAAATATTAAAATACGCTGGAGTTATTATAAAAGACCCTCAACTAATACAATCTGCTTCTCAAGAGATACAATCTAATGAGGCTAATAAAAAAACTTAAAATATGGCACTGATAACTGAAACAAATGCACAATATTATTCTGGTCAGCAAAAATTTATTGGTGATGGTGCAAATCAGGAGTTTACGTGTACTTTTAACACTAACTTGATTGAAACTATTTTTAACGTTTCAAATACTAACTTTGAGGTGTCTGTAGATGGTGTTTTACTACCTGATCCAAACTATAGTTACACTTTAATACAACCTAATATAGTTAATATAACTCCTGCTCCAGGTTTAAATTCTGAAATTATAGTAAAGTTAAGCCAACCTTCTATATATAATAATTATGGAAGTTATGAGTATATTTCTCTTACTGATATTATAAATAATTTTATAGTTGCCTATGTAGGCGTTGATAAACTAATACCAAGAGTTAAAAAGTCTGATGTAATATTTCATGCAAAAAGAGGATTACAAGAGTTTTCTTACGACACTTTAAAGTCTATAAAGTCTCAAGAGTTAACAATACCGCCAAGTCTTTCATTACCAATACCTCAAGACTACGTGAATTACGTTAGATGTTCTTGGATAGATAAAGTTGGTGTTCAAAGAACAATATACCCAACAAATAATTTAACAATGTCACCTGTTCAATTGTTGATACAGGACAATGATGGTATTCCTACACAAGATAATTTAGAACAAAATTTACAAGCTCAACAGTCTCAAACAGAAGTTAGATGGAGAAACAGTGAAGATCCTTATATACAGGAGATAGATGAAAACTTAACAATGTACTCTTTCGAGTGGTGGAGGCAAAGTTATGGTCAAAGATATGGATTAGAACCTGAATACGCTCAGTCTAATGGTTGGTTTAACATAAATAAAAGAAACAATACTTTTAATTTTTCAAGCGACTTAGTAGGTAACCTTATAATATTAGAGTATATATCAGATGGTTTAGCATATGATCAAGATATGAAAATACCTAAAATGGCTGAACAAGCCATGTATATGCATATTGCTTATTCTATATTGTCTACAAGATCTAATATACCTGAACACATAGTTCATAGATTTAAAAAAGATAGATCATCACAATTGAGAAATGCCAAGATAAGATTACAAAACTTAAAACTAGATGAAATAGTTCAAGTTTTTAGAGGTAAATCTAAATGGATTAAACATTAAATATGGCTTCAGAAATAAGAAATAACTTTGTTCAGTCTAAAATGAATAAAGACTTAGACGATAGACTTTTACAACCAGGCGAATATAGAGAAGCTTCTAACGTAAACATAAGTAGATCAGAAGGTGAAGATGTAGGTGCGTTAGAAAATGTTTTAGGTAATGATTTGTTATCTAATTTTAATTTAAACGCACCTGGTTTAGAGGTTATAGGTTATATATCTGATGAAACTAATAATAGAGCTTTTTTCATGGCTACAGACTATACGGATTCATCAGAAGATGGTTTAAGTAATGTAGCCACTGCATTTACTTTTCATTACGTACTAATGTTTGACTTTAGGTCTAACACACCTAAAATATTAGTACAAGGTTCTTTTTTAAATTTCTCAAAAAGAAGTAGTATATATGGCATAAACATTGTAGAAGATTTACTTTTTTGGACGGATAATAGAAATCAACCTAGAAAAATAAATATAAACAACGCTATAAACGACCCTTTTTATTACATTGAAGAAGAAACTATATCAGTAGCTAAATATTACCCTTACAATGCTCCTTACGTACATGATGACTTGACTATAGATTATTTAAGCTGTCAGCAAGTAAATCTACGTCCAACAGCAGCTACACAAGGCATAAATAATACACCTGTAACAGAGTTAACAGTTAGTGAACAAAATTTTAATAAGGTAAAGGTAAGTTATATATACAAAAGGACTAAACAAGATTTTACATACCCAGAGAGACTTGACATACCACCTGGTGTTAGCACCGACGTCAATGCTGCTCAATATGACAGATTTGCTAGTGTTTTTTGGATTAAAGAAAAAAGAGAAGAAGTAGCTACAGCTGAAATATATAATAATATCGGTGGTAGTGGTTATTCAGGTGGTAGCGAAGTATACGTCGAAGGTGGTGATAGTAATTTAGTACTTCAAGTATTTACTGTAGATGCAAACGGAGGTATATTAACTTTTGGTTTATACGACAATCAAGGGCAAGGTCAATTTTTCCCTGGAGGAACAGGTTATACAAATAACGGTATATATAATGTTGAAGCTCCTTTTAATGGAACTAGTGCTACAATACAAATAACTAGTGTTAATTATAAAATAAGATTAAACGGATTAGCTTCTAAAAGTTTACCTCCTACCCAAACACCTGGTGCCGTTAGATTTACGTACCCTACAGGTACTAATAAAAGTGAAAAATGGTTACCTGTAACTTCTATTGGTAAAATTTCTGTACCTAATGCAAGTTTTGGAGCAACTGTACTTGAAAATGTAGAGCCTAATCGGTTTTTTCTAATACAAGATATAAAAGGTAAATGGCCAGAAGTAGGGATGAAGTTGACTTGCCCAGGAAAAGATAGTGCTTGGAATTCCAGTGGTGGAGTTACAAATAGTGAATATATTGTTAAACAAGTAAATAGATTAAATTCTACTCAAACACCTAGTCTTCAACTTAGACAAGTTGCTGATAATCCTTTTCAATACTCTTTTACCAACACATCTATCCCCGTTGAAATAAATGAGGGTAGTATATCAGGATCTTGTATAGCAAAATGTGAATATGCTCCACTTAATGAAGATGGAGATCCTCTAATAGTTGCTGGAGACTATGTACAGTTTCAATCTCCAAATCCTAATTATGAATCTGAATGGCCAGGAGATAGCGCTTATTTAGAAGATAAATTTGTTAGGTTTGCTTATAGGTATAAGTTTGATGATGGAGAGTACTCTTTAATATCACCTTTTACTCAACCTGTTTTTATACCTAAACAAAATGGTTATTTTATAGACTATGTTGATGAAAGTAACACTCAGCGAATAAAAAAACAAGAAGATGACGTAGGAGCTACAACTGTAATTCCATTTATGGAAAACAAGATTAATAGTATTGGTTTAAATATTGAAACCCCTACAATAGTTTCAAATCTTAAATATAAATATAAAATAATTGAAATAGATATATTATATAAAGAATCTAATAGTTTAAATATAATGCTTGTTCAAAGCGTATCTACAGATTCTGACGAAATAATTAACAATAATAGTGTTATTTTTAAATATGATTATCAATCTAAAAAACCTTTTAAGTTATTACCGGAAAGGGAAATTACTAGAGTAAGTGATAAAGTTCCAATTAGAGCATTTACACAATCTGTTGTAGGTAACAGGGTTGTTTATGGAAACTTTATAGATAAACATAGTCCACCTGACGGGTTAGATTATAATGTAGGTATTAGTGCTAAATACACTTTAGATCAAAACCTAGGTTGGAACATCACGAATCTCGGTGACTTTGAGAACCAAGCACCTTTTAATCCTACTTTTTCAATAATATCATATCCTAACCATTCTTTAAAACAAAATAGAACGTATCAGGTTGGTATTGTGTTATCGGATAAATATGGAAGACAGTCAGATGTTATTTTATCTACTGATGAGGAATCTTCTTTTGTATTACCAACAGGTGGTCCTGATTCTGGTTTTAATATTGTAGGTGGTAATCTTGGACCTAACACTTCAACTACTTCTTTTGGTGGTTCAACTGTTTATAGTAAATATAATGATTTTTTCCCTGATTATCCTACTCCAAATTGGTCTAATGATAGATCAGGTGAAAATGGTGGTTGGGTTTATCGAGATGGAATTTGGAATGGTAATAGTTTAAAAGTGTTATTTAGAAATAAAATACCTTCAACTCAAACTGGTGAATTTTCTAAAGGGTATCCAGGACTGTACAAACCGGCAAGATCTGTTTTACAACTCGCAACAAGTGTTAGCGTATCAAGCGTGATAGAGCTTACTTCAAAACCATTCAACGTAGAAAAAGGTGATATAGCTTTTATAGATTCTTCCTTTGTGGTAGTTACAGACGTTGACATTGAGGATAAGAAAATAACTTTAAATAAACAAATTTCCGCAACAGCCCCAACTTTTATAACTTTTAATGGAGTTCAGAACGAACTAGGTTGGTACACTTACAAAATTGTTGTTAAGCAGACGGAGCAGGATTATTACAATGCTTATTTACCTAACTTAAGTTTAGCTAGTGATGTTTCATCTTTAAATAACACTTCTGAAGATGTTAATCTAGGTGATGACAAAGTTAATTATTATAGCTCTTTAATATCTGACAATATAAATAAATTACCACCTGATTTAAATAAGGTACAACCAGAGCAAACACAGTTTAGCACTAGCGATGACGTATTATACCCTAGAGTTGGTTATAATACAATATTGCCAGAAAATGATAATTACAATAATGTTAGTTCTGGATTTTATCAAGGTCAACAATTCGTTCAAGTAAATGGTATAGGTAAATTAGAAGATTTAGGTTTACAATCTGTTAAAGTAAACGGTGTTAAACTAGGTAGAGTACAGATTGCTAACGGTGGTGCAGCTAACACTAAAGGTAGAGTTGTTTACAATGTAGAAACGATTCAAGACTCAGTCGCTAATCCAGCAGCTTTAGGATCAGGATGTAGAGTTAAAGTAGGTGTAACAGGAAACAGTCTTACCGAACCTAACTATGTAGTAGTTACTCATCCTGGTAGAGATTACGAAAATGGACAACTTATAACCGTGCCGGGTCACGGTCCTGGCACTGGTACTGGATGGGTAGAAGGTCAGTGCACTTGGAGCTCGTTTGATTTCACGTTATCAACCACAATTCCACCATTCGGTGTAGATGAACCATTCGGTGAAGATGTAGAACCTAGACAAGCGCCTGGTATATTTAACTCTTCTTCAAATCCTAGTGTTATTGCTCTATCTAACAACGCTAGACTACCTATAGGTCAGTCTTCTGACGCAAATAATAACGTCTTTAGCGCTTTAGAGATAAAACCATTAAATTCTAATTTAGAGATATACTGGGAAACCTCCACAACTGGTTTAATACATGATTTAAATATATCTATAGATGGAAATACAGAAGCTGAAACTTTAACTTAAAATATATTTATAAAGAACTTATGGCACAGATAATTGAAGTAGATTTTTTTAATACTTATGTTTTAAAAAAGAAAACACAACAACAACGATTATATAATCCTGGTGGAACTTACGACCCTAATGATCCAAGCACTAATAGTAAGTTCGTTCAAGACTGCTCTTGTGGAGAAGGTTATGGAGATCCGATATTAGAAGGTAGTGTTGATTTACAGTTTTTTCCAAAGTTCATGACTAGAAGGTGGTATATAGAAGAGTCTAGAATAAGAGGAGGTTTCAACAACAACGCTACTGATCAAGGGGTAAGAGCTTATATAGATGACGAAAACCCACTTCAACAAGAAAGAATAAATACTTTAATATACTCCGGTGTATATAACTCTAGAACTGGTATTAACAATACTAATGTTTTTAGCGTTGCTGATGCTATAACAAAATCCTTAGATATTTCTCATGGTAGTATTCAAAAAACTTTTGCAGAAGAAACAAACTTAATAGTTTTTCAAGAAAACAGAATACATAGAGCTTTAATTGATAAAGATACCATATATACAACTGAAAGTGGTACTCAAACTCAAGCTGGTGCAGCTGTTATAGGTCAGTTCATACAGTATAAAGGTGACTATGGAATAAGTAAAAATCCAGAATCTTTTGCAATATATAATAATAGAAAGTATTTTTCTGATAAAAGTAGAAACGCTGTTTTAAGACTAGCTAATAATGGTTTCACTGAAATAAGTGCTTATGGTATGATGGATTATTTTAGAGATAATTTAGCTGAAATAGAAAACGAACCAACAATAAATACTATAGGGAGCATACTAAATTCAGGAGGTGCATTAGGTGATTATACGGTAGAGGTTTCAACTACTGAAATTATAGAAAATGGAATGTCTATTGAAGGGCAGGATGGTTATGTAACTCTCGTGCAGGATCTAGGTAATAACAATTATAATATTTTTTATTCAAACTCTTTCAGTTCTTCTTTGCAAGCTGTAGTAGTGTTTACTTATAAAACAAGGGGTAAAGTAATAGGAGGGTGGGATATACACAATAAAAATTATGTTATATCATTGCAAAAAAATCCAAATCAAGTTGCTGATTCTACAGATCAATCTACTTATAAAACACTATCTTTTGACGATAAAGTAAACGGATGGGTAAGTTTCTTTACTTATAAGCCTAATTTTATATTTAGTAATTTAAACAAGTTTTATAGTGTAGAAAACAAAGATTTATATAAACATTATTTTGTTAATGCACAAAACAACACTAGGGGTTTATTTTACTCTAATAGAGAACCATCTAGCATAACATTTGTTTTTAATGCTCAACCATCTATGGTTAAAAACTTTTTAAATATAAGCTACGAAGGAAGCAATGGTTGGGAAATAGATAAGTTTGTCTCAGGTTTTGAAGGTTTTGACTCTGTAAATTCTAATTGGGAACAATTTCAAGATAGTATTTTACCTATAAAAAGTTATGATCAAGGCTTATATAGTGATCCAATAACTCAACAACCTAAAAGAGCTGGCTTTAGTAGAAAAGAAAATAAGTATGTAGCTAACTTAGTGGCTAATTCAGAAACTAGACCAGGTGAAGTTAGATTTGGACCTGAAGTTACAGGTGTTAAAGGTTACTTTGCTACAGTTAAATTTAAAACAGATGAAGACGACTATAACATTTCTAAACCAGCAACAAACCTTGGTGGACCTAAAGAGTTATGGTCAGCAGCGACTAGTGTCATACACACAACAGGTTTTAATTAAATTAAATTAAATGAATAAAATACAAGTAATACAAGATTCTGTAAAAAATGTTATAAAAAACCCTATAGAAGGTGTTGATGTTTATGGTGATGGAGGTAGCATAATAGAAAATGACTTATTTCCAGTTAAGCATGCTTTTGCCGATCAAATATACTTAAGAGAGTTAACAATTAAAAAAGGTATGGTGATGGTAGGTGCAATACACAATCATTTACACATATTTTTTTTACTAAAAGGACATCTAACGTTGTCAACTAAAGATACAGTTGAAGATTACGAAGCTCCATGTTATGTTGTTTCAAAGCCAGGTGTTCAAAGAGCGGTTTATGCAAATGAAGACTCTATAGTTGTAAACATACATAAAAACCCAACAAACACTAAAGATGTAAAAGAACTAGAAAAAGAAATTGTTTCACTTAACACGGAAGATTATGAAAAATATATTAACAATAAAAAATAGAATATTATGGCATTCGCAACAGTAGCAATAGTAGGAGGAGTTTTAGCTGTTGGAGCTGCAACTTGGTCTGCTATAGATTCCAATTCAAAAGCTAAAACAGCAGGGATTGCAGCTGGTGAGGCTGAAGGAGCTGTTGAAGACCAGTTTAAATCAATGCAGGCTATTACTAACCCATATGCAAATGCTACAAATCCCTATAAAGATTTAAAAAATCCATATGCTGATATTGGTAATCCATATGCTAATTTAGGTGTAGCAACTCAAGCAGCAGAAATGCAAGCTGAAGAAGCTGATCAAGCATTAGCTAACACACTGGACACGATGATGGCTACAGGAGCTGGTGCTGGTGGAGCTACTGCTTTAGCACGTATGGCTTTGGAGAGTAAAAAAGGTATATCAGCTAGTATTGAACAGCAAGAAGCTAGTAATCAAAAACTAAAAGCTCAAGGGGAACAATCTAGGCAAATGGCAGTGGCTCAAGGAGAACAGTCTACTCAAATGGCTATTGCTCAAGGAGAACAAACCTTACAGCAGAATATGGCACAAGGAGAAATGTTTGCTTTCAATGCTGCGGAAAATAGAGACATGGCTAGACTAGATAATCTACAAGGCAAGGCTGACAATTTAAAACAACAAGAAATGGCTTATACTCAACAAAAATATGATGCTTTTGGAGACATAGCTGGTGCAGTTATGGGTACTGCTGGTATGGGTTTAAAAGTTTAAGTAATTTATAATATATTAAAAATATAAAATGCAAGATTATTCTAACAAATCTATAACTAGTGATAAGCATGGTAACAAGCTTGAAAGTGAAGATATAACCAAATTTAATGAGTCTGTTGAAGATTTATCTGGTGTTAATTCAAGTGAAGAGTTTAGTGACTTTAAATACACTCAAGATAGAGTTAATTTTTTAAAGTTAAAAAACTACAATGGTGGTAATGCTGGTTCTTTATCAAGTATAAGTAAACCACCTGAAAACAAATCTGAAAACTATCAAAATGTTTTAATGTCGTTAAAAGATTCTTTTTATAATTCAGTAGTTGAAAATGATAAGCTAACACAGAAAAAACTTTTAGAAGCACCTGATAAAATAATTGGTACTATAAAGATTTTTCAAGATGCTAATGAGAAGTTGAGTAACGCTTTAACTAAACCTCTTGGATCTCCAAAATCTTTAAACATTGGTCTTATGTCTAATAACACTCAATGGTTAGATTACGTTAGCGAATTTAACATTGGTAATGGATTCAACATGGAGTTAGACGAGAATAATGATATAATGCTTTACCAAGATAATAATGAACCTATATACATAGATAGATTAATAGATCAACAGGTAAATCCTAGCATCAACTCTGATGATCTTATACCTACATTAGGTGATCCTAAGGAAATGTACAATACTATGGATTCTGTTGGAGACTCACCTTTAGTTGAAAGAATAACAGAGAGTTTAAGAATAAAACCTGTAAAAAAAGGTGATAATGATGTGATGTATAGTATAGAAGATAATGGTAAGATTGAAAGCATGTTAGTTAATTATGATCACACTAATATGCTTAACCAGAAATCTAAAATGCAATCTCTATGGCCTCAAGCACAACAAATGGCTGTTAGTGTTCTAAATGGTTTAGATTACGAAAAACCTGACTCTTGGTCTCCTTTGGAAAATAAACTTATAAGTATAATGTCTGAATACAGAAAATACGAACCAAAGGTTAACTTAGTGGAAGACTATCAAAAAAATGGTGGTGAGAAATGGGGTAATTATATAGGAGCTGAAGTTAACTACAGTCAAAAGAATTCACCACTAGTTGACTTTCAAAGAGATCTTTTAGGTTGGTCTTTTAATAATGGTTATCATAACCAAAGTGTTTTGCCATACGTTAAGCAAGATGCATCTGTAAAACAAGGTGATTCAAACGAGGGTTTAAAAAACGCTGGTAAAGAAGTTAAAGAAGAAAAAAATGACTCTGATTTTAATGAGTTAGAATTTATATAGAATAAGATATGGTTACATTTTCTAGTAATAATAGTTTTAATAGTGGACCTGGCAAACCAAAAAAAGCCAAGAGAAGAAAAAAAATAGGTAAAGGTGCATTTACTGGAAAAGGTAAGTATCTTCAAAACAAAAACAAAAAGAAGAAAACTAAAATAACAAAAACTAAATGGTCTGAACTAAATGCTAAAGAGAAAATAGTAAACATAGTTAAAGGTAACGGAAAAAATAGTGGAAACTGGGGTGATATAAAACCTAAAGTACCTAAAATAAAAAGTAATAAACCAGTTACTGTACCTGTTTCTGTAAAACCAACGTCTAAAGAAAAAAATACACCAGAGTATAATAAAGATGGTTATGTTCTTCCACAGCCACCAACTACGACTAAAAACCCAGGTTTTTATAAGACATATGAGAAAAAACAAAAAAATAAATCTGACACATCTATACAGAACATATCTAAAGCAGTTGATAATATAACAAATGAAGAAGGTATTATACTACCTGACGCTATAGTAAATACAGATGATAAAGAGGTAAACGATTTTATAAATAATAAAATTAAAACTCATTATAATCCCACTGATCCTGACAGTGAGTTTGAAAACAAAAGAGCAGATACACCTTTAACACCTGTTGAAATTAAATCAAACGCAGTTAAAATAGCTAATAGCAGCACGTTAAAAACTATTGGTGATTTTGATCCAGATACTGATATGATCAGTATTGAAGAATTAGAAGAAAAAGATCTAGATTTAGCTAATGATATTTCTAACATACAGTTAGATCTTGATGATAAGTATATTGAAGATAACGATGGTAATATAACCGTTGGTGGTGCTAAAGTTATAGGTATAGTACCAAGTGAATCTATTGAAACAAAACAAATAGTTCCTATAAAAACTAATGATTATAATAAAGTCATACCAGGAGTAGATGGTGAACCACCTAGGTTTGCAGAAGAGTTAAAAGAAGCAACTTTTGAAAATATAATAAACCAAGATGCTAAGATAGTGGCGGCATATCCAGATGGTAAGGTTAAAATATTAGATATACCCACAGGTAGTGTTAATATACTACCTGAAATAGAAGTTGTAGCTAAAAAACCTGAAACTGTAGATAATATATTTAAAAGAGAATTGTTTTTTGACAATGTAGATTTAAATGATGAGTTTTATAATCCTAGTGAAGAAAGTTTTTATCCTACTGAAGAAGATTACGATAGAAGAGAAAACTTCGATCAGTATTCAGATAAATCTTTTGAAAGTGCTGTAGACAATTTACCTTGTGAAGATTTAATGGATTTTGCACGTATGGCTGGTGTAGAAGGTACTAACAATACAGGTTTTAATAATTCAAGATTTAAAAACAAAGGTTTTTATTTTAGCGCTAAAGAAGGTAGAATATACTCTAATGTGTCTTTTGATATCGCTGGAAGACCAAATACTATGCCTGTTATTGCTAACGCTTACACTGGTGATATAATGAACAATAATGGTGAACCTGCTAATTATATAAATGTTTTTGAGGTATTACCAGAGGTAGACAATTTTTTAGACGGCTTATCTCCATTAGTTACTCTAAAACATACTATAAAAGCAGCTCTAAAGGGTTTAGACATGTTATTAAAAACTGACTGTGATGAAGTTAAAAAGTTTTTAAAAGAAAATGCCTCACCATATAATAAAGATTTTGATAAAAAACCTGAGCAAAGAATAGAAGATTTACAAAAAAGAGCTAATGATATATCTGCAGAAGTAAAGTCATTGCTAGGTGATATACAAAACAATAACATAAAAGAAAACTTTTTAGATAATACAGCTAAATTAGAAGTAATAAATAATACTTTTGAAAATGAAGTTTTCCCTAAAGTAGCAGATTTAGTAGAGTTAAGAGATGATATAAAAGACAGAAAGTCTAAAAAGAAAATAAGCAGTAAGGACAGGGAAGAGATAAATGATTTAGTAGAAATTTACAATGGAAAAGTTATAGAGTATAAAGGTTTAATGAATGAATTAACTAATAAACCTTTAAAAGAACTACAAAGTAATTTTTTTAATACTAAAGGTTCTGCTTCTACAATAGTTAAGGGTTTAAACTTTTCTATGCACTTTCCAGAATCTCAATTAGATCCAAATGCTCCTGCTTTAATACTACAAGAAAACAATCAAGATTTAACTATCTCTCAGATAGCTGAAAAAAATAAAGACTTACAAGCTAAGCAAGCTTTAAAATTGTTAGAGTATAATGAGAAATCTAAATACGCTGATACTTTATTAAATGACATAGAAGTACAACTACAGGAAGCTTTTGGAGATTATTTAAAAGAGTTAAAAGATTCTTTAAATAATGAAGAAGATGGTGACGCTACATTAGCTCAGAAACTCGCTGTGTTACAGAATAGAGTTACATCTAATCTCACAAGAATGATACCTGGTTTAGCTAATATCACGTTGATGTTAACAGAGTCTATATTGAGAGTTTTACAAGGTTTAGCACCTAGTGATGAAAATTATGTAGCTGATAAATTAAATGAGTTAAATATAGAAATATCAAAAGCTACAGAAGATCTTATTGATAGTTTAAAAGTTAAACCTGGCTTAGATGTAGAAGATTTCAACAGTAAAGAAGCTCAAATATTAAATAATACTTATTGGCAAGGAGCATTATTGATTATAGATGTTGCTATGGATATAGCCACAATGAGAGGTTTAGGTGTTATAAGCGGATTAAATAAAACTAGAACAATTACTAAAGGTAGTGGAAAAGTAATAAAGATAAAAAGAACTCCTAGTAACAGAGCTATAAGTAGACTAAAAGCTCCTTGGACTACTAAATTAAGACTTTACACTGCTAACAATTTTCCTGTCACTGTACTTCGTATAGTTAGTGAAAGAGTTGATGAGGTTGAAAAGATGGTTAGTAAAAAAGGTGTTAAAATAACTCCAGGTCAAAGACTTTCTTTAGTTTTACTAACTTCACTTATAGAATCTACTTTAGATAAGTTTGGTTTAGACATGATAGGTACTAAAGCAAGTCCTAAACTAGTTACTTATTTAGCTAATAAATTAGCAAATAAAGGTGGTAAGGAAACAGCAGAGCAATTACTAACTAGAGAAATTAAAACTTTAATATCTGCTAAAGCTATAACAATGGTTGGTGGAACAACTTTTAACATAGCAGATGAAGTTGTTCAAGAGAATACTACAATGTTCATTCAAAATGTAGTTAACAATCAATTAAATAAAATAGGAGAAGATATACTATACGAAAACCCAGAAGTTTTTTCACCTGATTATTGGGAGGAAATGAAAAAGATAGCTGTAGTTTCAGCTATAGGTATAGGTACAGTTAACTTAGCTATGAACATTTCTCAAAGCTCATCAAGCATAAAAGACCTTAGAGACAACGTAGATGCTATTAGAGAGAGTTTTGACAATCTTCAAGCTATTAGGTCTAAAGAAGTTTATAACATCCAATTAGGCCAATTAGAATTAAAACTACAAGAAGATATAAAAAGTGTTATAGACGAAAACTTAAGCAAAGAAGATGAAAAAAATAAAATAAATGATCTTGAGCAAGAGTATAATAATACTAAATATAACTTAAAATATCTACACGAAACTTTTAATAAAATAGATTTTGAATTAAATTCTGAAGACGCATATCTACAGTTTCAATTAGAAGCAGAAAAAACTGCATTAAATAAATTATTAGAAAATGGTGTTGGAGAAGTAGAAAAAAGAAAGATACTTAAGAAAATTGAAAACATCGATGCTCAGTTAGATGAACTATACGAAAGAACAACTGATGAAGATGGTAATATATTACCTCAATTTAAAGAAGATATAGCTTTAGAGTTTGACATAGAAGCAGATCAATTTTTAGAAAAATTTGGTGAAGACGAAGAAGTTAATATTTTTGAAACTATAGATGAAGCAGCTGAATACGCTAAGGAAATAGGAACTGATATGGGTGCTAACCCTGGTAAGTTTTTTATAGATAAAAAAGGTAATAAACATTTTATATTTAGTAAAGAAGGAGCTATAAGAGCAGGTAAAGTTGTGTTTGATCATGAAGGTGATCATGATTTAGTTGACAAATTAGAGGAAGAGTTTGGAGCAGATATAACAGGTCAAATAGCTGATGCTGCTAGAAAAGCTTGGGTTGATGGTAAAATAAAATTTAAATCTAAAGACAAAGAAAAAGAGTTTGAAGACTTAATGCAGAGATACGAGAATCTTCTTGATGCAGATAAGCAAATGTTAGATGATGAATTTATTGCTAACATAAGAGATGCTATTAGAGATGGCAACGCTGATATAGATTTAAAAAACAACTTTAAAAGTTTAATAACTGAAGAGGTTGAAGACGCAACTGGTGATGTAGTAAGCATGGATCTAACTGAAGATACTGACTTGTTGTCACTATTAGACTTAATGGCGGAAGATGCTGATGTAGCTGTAGCTATTATCGAAGAGTCAGGTATTGTTAAAAGAGATGCTGAAGATATTGACGTAGATACTGAAATGCCTGAACTACAAAAAGATAGAAGTTCATTAGCTGAAGATCAAGCTGAAAAGTCTGACTTGATAAAACTTATAAACGATATAAGATTAGCAGGTGAACTGTCAACTAGATCATCAGAGGTTTCTCAAGCACAAGATAGAATTAAAATATTAAACATTGGCATTAAGAACGCTGAAGACGTTGCTATAATAGAAGATTCAAAGTCAACACGTAGGGAAAAATCTGACGCTACTAAAAGACTAATAGAAAGAAATAAAGAAAAATTAGTAAATGACGTAGTTAGTAGAAAAGTTGATAAAAGAGGTTACGTTCCATTAGATTATATAAAAGAAAAACTAAGAGAAGAGTTTGATAACTTATATGTTACTTTCTTTAAAAGAGATGTTAAATACAAAGACGTTCCTTTTGGTTTTCATGTTCAAAGTAATCTTTCTAAAAGACTTCCAGGTATATTAGATTCTTACGATAAGGTTAGCGATATAGATAGTGTTCCAACCACTCCTACAACTGATGAAAATGTTGTAAAAGATATAGACGATAAAGATGCAGCTAATGAATTTATAGATCAAAACATGCGTACTGCTTTAGGCATAGTGCCTGGTTCACAGCTATATGAAGAAGTAAAAGAAGAAGTTAAATCTACTTTTGGAACTAAACTACCACCAGTTGAATCAGGTAAGTTTAAAAAAGCTTTACAAAACGCTTTCGCTACTAAGTTAGAGCCAAAAATTAGAAGTATTATAAAAGACATGGGCCTACCTCTTTTTATAGATACTTATGGAGAAGATGTGTATAAAGCTTTACATCAAGACATAATGAATACTAGTTTTCAAGATTTTACAATTAAAGGCAAGAGGTTGAGTAAAACTGAGACGGATAAAGCAATGGCTGATGGTAAAATACCAATGAAAGCAAAAGAAAGAGCTGCAGATGGTGTTTATTTATTTGAGAAAAAACCATATGATAAGAAAAAATTTAAAGAATATCATTTAAATCCTGAAAAAGGAAGTGTATATAGTAAAACTACTCAATTAGTAAAAGCTATTGCTAAACAGTTAGGTGTAGATGCTACTCCTGAAGTTTTACAAGATGACGATATAGTAAACAAGTATAATGAAATAAATAAACTTCTTGGACAAGCTGAAGTTATAGCTGAAGAAGTTGCTTCTAAAATAAGTAAAGATCCTAAGTCAAGATTTTATTTAGCAGATAATGACGGCAAGTTACTTAATGATACTGAGGCGGTTCAAAATATGATTATACAAACAGCTTCAAAAGTACTTAGAAAAGGTGGAACTTTAGACGCGTATGATGAAGAATTTGAAAAATTACCTGAGGAAGTTGTTGAAATAGCTAATGAATTAGGTATGAGAGATTTATTTGATTCTGAAATAAGTGGTTACAAAGCTAAATTAAAGAAAGATTTAGAAGATGATAAATTACCTACTAAATATAGAAGAGAAATAGATCAATACTTTAAAAACAATACTAAAAAGTCTGACTTGGAAGTGGCTATGAAAGAAATGGATGATTTCAATCAAGCTGTAACTGATAAATTACCTGGTGATTTAATAGAAGAGTTAGGTGGTCCATTGTTTTTTCATTATGATTACAGTTATTTAGATGGTGGAGAAAAAGGTGGTAAAGGTTCAGGTGTATTTGGTCCTTGGAAAGAGTCTTCTGACAAGGTAAAAGCAAAACAAAATAATAAATCTAATGAAAAACTAGATTTTGATCCAAGAAATATTGAAATATTAAACGCTAAATATGGTGTTTTATCTCAAGTTGAAACTATATTAGATAAAGATGGTTTAACTAAAGAGGAGAAATATAAAAAATTAGGTTTAAACGAAGACGGCACTGTAAAAAAAGGAAGTTTATTAGATAGGTTACAAAAAGCTAATCAAACAAATAAGAAAGCTTTAAACTACATAATGACTAAGTATGCTGTAACTATTGCTGAAGACCCTAGTTTAATACCAGGTTTCTTAAGATCAATGGAAGCTACTACAAATAATACTAAATCATATAGAGGTTTAACTTCTTTAAAAGCTTTAGAAGTGTATGCTGAGTCACAAGCCACTTTTTACAACCCTGAGACTAATAAATACAAAACAAGTTTAAACCCAGAAGAGAAAAAAGATCCTAATTGGATGATAAATCTTGGTCATCCTAATTATGAACAAGCTGAAGAATTAGCTTTAGAGGAAATCAGTAAGTTAGGGGTTAAGAAGTCTGATCCTGATTTTGAAAAAGAATTTGAAAAGAAAATAATAAAACACTTAAATTATAAAGGTGAACACGTAGACGCAGCTGCTAATGTTATGGCTGAATTAGCTTTTAATGTGTTAGATGCAGCTAGTAAATTATCAGAGGCTAAATCTGATGAAGAATATGACAGTATATTAGAATCTTTAAAAGCTGAGAATGAGTTAACATTGATGAACTATGATCAAATACATGCTACTGAGGTTGCTCCAGCTACTGTTGACGAGATGGCTGGAACTACAAACACTAGTAAGTATGTTAGAGCTACGCAAGCTTTTGATCTAGAAAATATGTTAAATGTTGATGATCCAAGTGTTTCAGTTGAAGATGCTGTTAAAGAATCCGTTATTGAGAAAGAAGCTGTTGAAAAATCTTTAAAAGAAAAATTGTCATCAAAAACTAAAAATAGAAATTCTTTAAAAAAATCTGGAGTTGTCGACATGGATGGTGATTTAACAGGTCCTGAAGTTTTAGGTAAAATGGCTACATTAGACGCTACGTTAAATAAAGCTAGATCTAACAAGCCTAGAAAAGTTAGAAAAGCTAGAGTATTTGATTTTGATGACACATTAGCTAAGACTAACAGTAAGGTTTTTTATACAATGCCTGATGGCGTTAAAGGTGTCTTAACTGCAGAGGAGTTTGCTGAAAAAGGAAAAGATATAAAAGAAAAAGGTGGAGAGTTTGATTTTAGTGACTTCAATAGAGTTGTTGACCCAGAAGAAGGGCCAATGTTACCATTATTAAAGAAAATGTATAAAGCAAAAGGTGAAAGAGATTTTTACATACTAACTGCTAGAGCGCCTGAATCTGCACCTGCTATACAAGCTTGGTTGAAGTCTGAAAATATAGATATGCCTATAGAAAATATAATTGGTTTAGGTAATAGTTCTGAACAGGCAAAAGCGGAGTGGTTTGTTGGCAAAGCAGCTGAAGGTTATAATGATTTTTACTTTTCAGATGATGTTGAAGCTAACACCGGCGCTGTTGAAGACGTGCTTAGCGTAATAGATGTTAAGTCAAAGGTTCAACAAGCTAAAGCTAGATTCTCTTTAAAAGGTGAAGATATAGCTAATAAGCTTTTTGAAATGGTTGCTAAGAGAAATAAAAAGTTACCTGCAGAAGCTTTAAAAAATATATCTCAAGTAAAAGCTACTATAAAAGGTAAGAAAATTAAAGATCCATTTTTTCAATCTTCCTCCACACAGAACTTCACTGGTTTATTATATAAATTATTAGGTAAAGGAGAAGAAGGTAATAAAGACTGGGAATTTTTACAAGATAATTTAGTAAAACCTTACACTAGAGCTTTAAATAGTTTAGCTGCTGTTAAAAACACTTTAAATGCTGATTTTGATGCTACTTTAGAAAATTTTGTAGGTAAAGATAAACCTATAAAAAACTTAAATGATGAAGTTCCAGGTTTAGGTGGGTACACCTATGAAGACGCTGTAAGAATATTAGCTTGGGATAAACAAGGTATAAAAGCTGAAGGAGTTGCTAAAACAACTTTAGATAAAATAAAATATTTATCTTCTAAAAATATTGCCATCGATCAAATGGCTGATCAACTTATAAACATAAATAAGGGTGATGGATATTATTATCCAGGTGAAGATTGGAGAGTTGGTACAATGTCTACTGATCTACAATTAGGTATAAGTAAAGTTAAAAGACCTAAATTACTTTCTGAGTGGAGTGATAATATAGAGACTGTATTTGGAAAAGACAACGGCACACAGTTTAAGGGGCAACTAATGTCTGCTATAGAAGCTACTTATGGCATTAAGTATAGAGAAGCTTTAGAAGATATGTTAAGAAGAATGAGATCTGGAAGAAATAGAAGAATTGGTAATAGTAAATTAGAAAATAGATTTTACGATTGGCTTAATAACTCTGTTGGTGCTGTAATGTTTTTTAACATGAGATCAGGTTTACTACAAACTCTTTCAGCTGCTAATTACTTAAACTGGAGTTTTAATAATCCAGCTGCAGCAGCAAGAGCTTTTGGAGATCAAAAACAGTTTTGGAAAGATTATATGTATTTATATAATTCTGATTTCTTAGTGGATAGAAGAGGTGGTAATAAAATAAATATATCTGAAGCTGAAATATTTGATGCTACAAACAACCAAACTAATAAAGCTAAAGCATTTTTAAATTTGTTAATAAAAAAAGGTTTTAGTATAACTCAAGCAGCGGATAGTTTCGCTATAGCTTCTGGTGGTGCTACATACTATAGAAATAGAATAAAAGATTTAACTAAAAAAGGTGTTAGTCAAGACGAAGCAGAAGCCCAAGCATATGAAGAGTGGACTTCTTTATCTAGGGAAGCTCAACAGTCTTCTGACTCTATGGAAGTTAGTTCACAGCAAGCTGGAGGATTAGGTAGGGTTATATTAGCTTTTGGAAATACTCCAATGCAATATAACAGAATAATATGGAAAGGAATACAAGACATAAAAGATGGTAGAGGAGATTTAAAAACTAATTTATCAAGAATAGCTTATTATAGTACTTTACAGAATTTAATGTTTAATGCACTTCAACAAGCTTTATTTGCAGGTTTAGATGATCCAGAAGAAGAGTGGGATGAGCGTAAGTATGAAGTAATAGATGGTATGTTGAACAGTTTGATGAGAGGTATGGGAGTATCAGGTTCTATAATGGCAGCTATTAAAGATGTAGGTTTAGATATTTATGATAGAACTAAAAAACCAAGACCTGAGTATTATAAAGCTGTTTTTGAAGCTCTAAATGTAGCACCACCATTGGATGTTAAAGTTTCTAAATTTGTTAGAGGAGCAAACACCTATGAATACAATAGAAAATCACCAGAGATGGATGAGTATTTTAATATAGAAAACCCATCTTATCAAGCCGCTGCTTTAGTTATCGCTTCTACTACTAATATACCCGTGGATAGATTGTTACAAAAAATGACTAACATAAAAGATGCTTTTGCTCAAGATGAAGAAAACTGGAAGAGAGTGATGTTACTTATGGGATGGTCTAGTTGGCAACTTGAAGACGCTAACGATAAAGCTTCAAGAGAAAAACAAGAATCAGACAAGAAACATTATTATAATGCTTTAAAAAATCCTTCATTGTATAATAAAAATGAACAAATAGACATATTAAAACAACATGGTTTAAATGACAGTGAAATAAACGCTTTAAAAAAGCAAGAAGATAGAGTTAAAGCTATTATTGATCAAGAAAACAAAACAGGTAAACAGTTTACTTCTAAAATACCGAATGTTAAAACCATTGAAAGTTCAAATTCTAGTATAGCTAGTCAAGAAGTAGCTATAAAAAACGCTACTAGTGGTAATGTATTGAAAGATATAATACCTGAACAAGAAGAAACAAAACCATACAATGATGCTATAATGCTCCAGAACGTTAATAAAACTAAAAAGCAAGTTGAAAAACCTAAAAGTGTTAATTTTACAGAAAATACTACATTTAAAAATAATAGAGTACCTGTAGAAAAAAGAAACAAACAAGAATTAAAATTATATGAATTACCCGCAGCTGAACAAAAAGACTCACTTAAGTCTCTTGGTTTATCTGATAAAGAAATAAAAGCCTTAAAATACGAAGGTGACAGAGTTAGAAAAATACTAGAATTACAGAAATAATGGCAAAGAAAAAAACAGGAAGAAAAAATACTTGTTGGAAAACAGGTGGTCCTTATGGATTAGGATATATGAGAAAACCTGGCACTAAAGCTGGAGCAAAAGGAAGTTGTATACCAAGAAAACCAGGAAATAAAAATAAGAAATAATGGCTGACAAAGGCGTAGATGCAAGATATGAAGCTCGTAATAGGAAAATGCGAGCTAAACACAAAAAAGAAACAGGCAAAACTTTAAGTAAAAGACACACGAGTGGCACAGCTTCGGCTAGAATAAAATTTGCTTGTAGATTTGGTGGTATGGATGGTGGAATGACTAAAGACAATGGCGAACCTAGCAATTTAGCAATGGCGCTTAAAAAATGGGGATTTAGTAGTCAAGGAGAAGCTAGAGAGTTTTGCAATAAAAATAAAAAATCTAAACTTAAAAAAAGGAACGAAAAATAATGGGCACCATACCCAAAGTTCCTGTAACCAAAAAGGGGAAGTCGTAATGACCTCCCCTTTTATTATTTAGCAGCCTTGACAAAGACCTTCGCATAATTCACACATAGTTTAAGTTTTTAAACGTTTATATATACCATATGGTTGTAATAACAATCCTATTAAAAAACCATACACTGCAAAGAATACCCCTATAACTGGTAGTATAGGTATCCATCCTCCGTTGTACTCTGCTAGTACTGGACCAGGCATGTAGAAAGCCATAAAAAACCCAAATAAGGTTGATATAAACTTTAAAATACCCTGTCCATTGTTAAAGTAATGATCAGTAAATAACCATTTTACATATTTTTTCATATTTCTTTTATTTTAATTTCAATATCATGAGGAGCTGTTTCGTTTCCTCCAAAATAAGGATATAATTTATATTTTCTTTTGAATTTTCTACATTTTCTTGGTATAAATACCTGAAACTCATCAACGTGTAGTTCATATTCTGTTTCATGTATTTGTAAGTGAAACCTATGTGTTTCATTTAAACTTATACTTGTTATTTTATTAAAAGTAAAGTTACCATCTTCATGTTTAAACCAATGAATTTCTAAACTATCATTCCATCTCCATCCAAATCTTATAGATGACCTTATGTGATCCTCACCACAATCGCTCCAACCTATAAGCTTATTTATATCTAACTGGTTTAATGTATCTACCGTTTGATATACAGCGCTAGAGTCAAACTGTATATCCCAATTAAATATTTTTCTTTTACTAAAATTTAAATTGTTAGTAGATCTATGTTCACCTTTTCTTATTGTAAATGTTTGCCAATCATCTGTTAGTTTTTTACAACTAGGTAATTTCACAAGCACCGCCAGCGCAAGCAAGCTCACCAGAAAGATCTGTATTGTCTTCAGTTTCGATAACATTTTCTAAATTTATATCTTTTAAATGCTGCAACTTATTTATATAAGTTCCTTCGTCAATATCCTCGAAAGGAGCTTGAGTATATGTTCCACCATCAAACGGTAACACAGATAAACCATTATAGTATTTTCTGTTATTCCACATCCACTCTCCCGCATCTTCCCACTCTTCAGCTTTTAAACTAACTGTAGCAGATACATTATGAGTATTAGATCCTTTTCTATGACCAGGTGTAACCCATTCAGTAGCCACTTTTTTTATACGTTCAAGTAATTGAAAAGGTGATTCAGTTCTAAGTATAGAACCTTCAGGTGCTTTTTGAGGTATACTGATAACAGCTGTGTCATGAGGTCTAAAAAACTCATCTTCAACTAACATAGGGTGGTTTTCAACTAAATATTTATATATACTTTCGTTTTTACCTACTCTTATTCTACGAACATAGTAATCATTATGCCACGCATGTATACCAGATGATGTTCCTAATGCCAGAGATGTCGTCCCTGCAGGTTTTACGGTTGTGCATCTAGCTGATTGATTAATTCCAATCACTTTTGCGACTCTTGCGTTTTCTCGTTTTACTATTTGAGCGGCTTTCTTCATGTCGTATCCTAACACGGTGCCAGATCCTATCCCCGTCATCGATACTCCGATTAACGCGTCTTTTTCTGTTGTTTCTCTCCATACATCTCTTAAGTAGTGAAAGTCTGTATATCCAGCTTGTAATGTTCCTATGAACGCAGCTGCTTTCACTCTGTTGTTAAAATCATCTTGTGACTCTATATCACTAGCATTTACTTCACATAAGTTACAAAACTGATTAGGTC
>JAAHTH010000407.1_pt1 | contig 41463 bp, 51 predicted proteins | sample 6116091 | NCBI WGS metagenome assembly JAAHTH01 (sample SAMN13939990, study PRJNA603662) | sponge metagenome | isolation source: marine sponge | host: Mycale hentscheli | place: New Zealand | collected 2006 | reverse complement strand
TGGCATTAGGATCGCGTCGAACATAAGCGTCGACCATATGATTACCCATAAGATATTATCGTCGTTTCGACTACTTATAGTTTACGACAGGGGTTAGAGATAACGTTGCCACAATTTTTTGCCTTTTTTGCCTTTAAGATATTTCTTTTGTTTTCTTTTGACTTTAGCAGCATTTTTATTGTTTGTGGTATCAGTCCAATAATATACTGTCGGGAAACTTGTTCTTCCTCCTTTCTCATCCCAATGGCAACACTTTTGCTTGTTCTTTTTTGCTAATGCTTTCTTAGCAGCCGCAGCATTTTTATATCCCACTGGCCCATACCCATCTATTTTCATGTCATACATTTCAAATTGATTCTTGTTAATTCTACTACGGATTGTGGCCGTAACTGTTGGATAAGTCATTTTAACTCCCCATCTCCAACTATCAGGACCCGTATTCTTCTTTATTATAGCCGTTTCTTGATTCCATCCCGGAGGGGCATTTGTTAGAGATCCAAACTTATTTCGTCGTGTCGCTTCTGAGTTGTATTCTGCACTAAGTCGACGATTGGACGATGCAACCGTGGCATGAGTAGCCATGTTAGTAACATTAGCATTGACATTACCATTAACTTGATTAACTTGGTAATCTTGTGGACGTCCTGCCCAGCGTGGGTTGTAAGAGGGACTCCATGGACGTGGGAAGCGGTATTCAGGAAGAGAATCATTCCAGTTGTCCCAGATCTCTCCATAGGCGGGACGAAGATTACCATCGTAATCCATCATATAGGTATCGTGATAAAGACCAGAAGTAGTTTGGTATTGATTTGGATTGGGCGGAATTAGTAAAGCAGGAGATCCAACAGGAGTATTATAATTGTAATTACCTATTCGAGATCCAAAAACTCGACCATGGGATTGTCCTTCCGATCCGTAAACATCTTGTGCACCGTGAACTTCAACGGGGTTAATGTGATTAACAGCAGTTTCAGCACCCATTATATCTTGAGCACCATGAACTTCTGTGGGATTGAGATAATCGACGGAGTCTTTGTGACCCGACACATCTTCATCCTGCTCAGATTTTTTAGACTCACAATCACAATCTTTTGGTGAAAAGAAAGAAGTCATTTTTTCCCAAAGGCTCACAGAGTAGCCCCCGGATTATATTCTTCATAGGAGGGGGTTCCTGTAATCATTTCAATAAGGTTAATTGGTGTGGGGTTGGGAACGCCACCATAAAGATGGTTGAGTTCTATATTAGCATTTTGACGAAGAGTCATATTATCAACGGCAACTTCACGGAATGGGATCGAAGTAACTAAAGCATCTTGTGGAACTTTAATAACCTCAGCCGACATGCTATCACGAGTCAGATAAGATCCGATCGCTATGCCGATAACAGCAACAGTAGCAATTCCGAGATAGTTAGTCAAGTTTAGACCTCCTTAGAGGTCGTAACCTTCAGCGTCCATTCCGAGGAATCCCTTAGCCTTGGCTTCCCAATCTTGATCTTCCACGAATGTGCGGCCAGTAACTGCGAGATCCATGCGACCTGCAATTCCGAGTTTGCGAGCAAGTGGGGTGTCTGGAACTGGCTTTTGAGGAGTTCCGTAGCCACGGTCAGTGAACCATGATTGTCCACGGCTGGCGTTAGACTTGGTCATTCCACCAGATGGTGTCCATGATCCTACACGGTCTCCATCTTTGTAAAGTTGAGAGCGACCGCCAGTAGACTTCTGACCGATACCAGTAGTTCCTTCAGAGATACGACGGGTTCCGCCTTTGACGTTGGAAACTTGAGCACGAACTTTTTTAGAAGCCTTCTTCTGCTTCCAACCATCTTGCTTGTAACGCTTAACGCCTTCGTTGATTCCGTATTTTGAAACGTATCGCTGAACAACAGTTAGCATACCCGCTTTTTTAGTCGATTTTTTGGCACCAGAAAGGCTTCGTGAACTCTTAGTCATAATAAATCACCTGTGTGTAAAGATAAATAGGTTGTTCGACTATATATATTTATGCCTACTCGACATCGGGCTGATCAGTAGCACCGTCAGATTCTTCTTCCTCTTCTTCAGGGGTGAGGGCATCGCAAACAATTTGGAACTCCATTTCTGATTCAGGGTCTTTAGAGGATGATGACATTACGCCGTAGCCAAATCCAGAAACTAATCCCAATCCCAAGGGAAGACCGATCCAAAGACGGTTAATAGGCATAAAAGCAGAAGTAATTAATAGGGCTGAGGCGGGGATAATGCCACCAACAACTCCATAGGCTAAAGATCTGTTAAGATAAACAGAATGTCGATCAGAGATATAAGCAGCCATGCCACGATCGCAAACACGACGGGCTTCTGCTTCAGTTCGACGAGAAATAGATGTCATAGAATAAGGTTGTCAGTCCAACTATTTATACTTTATGTTAGTCTGATTCATAGACTTTGACGACAGCATAAGTCACAGCCAAAGCAATTCCTAACTTCAATATCATAGGAAGTTTATTGAAACGACTTTGTATTGACATGTTTATCACAGGTGACCGTGAGCGTAACCGCCCTCAATCATGGATTCAGCAGCAGCAACGAATTGCCTTGATCCGACCATGTCGCCACGTCCCATGAACATAGCAGCACCAGCGATAACACCGCAAGCACCGAGAACACGAATAATGGAAACATCGCCAACATAAGGAAGGGTAAAGAAAGACTTGCTTAGAATGTCAAAGTTCATAAACACAGATCCGCCGACTACCACCAAAGTAGTAGCAACAACAGTAGGTGAGGAAGCAAAAGAAATAATTTTACTTAGCATATTTATTCCTCCGTTACGGCTACGATTGCCACAGTATCTTTTCCGCCGAAGCAACATGCTCCAAAGGCGCAAAGGCCACAAACTGTTAGAACGGCTCCAACTAATTGTTGAGCACCGACTTCACGACCCATTACAGTTGTTGAAAACTTAGGTAGGAAAGAAAGCACAGGTTGTGGGGCAGTTAATAGCAGGTGAAGTCCACCAACAGTAGCAGTTATCGAGCAAATTAGCATTCCAGTATCATTTTGGGTCCAGTCACATAGTTTTTTCATCATTTCAAATCATCTCCGGGGTGGATGGTCCGACTACGTCCTCGTAAAGATCACTAAAGTCATCTCTTACAATGTCGATGGCGTCAGAAACATCGACGTAATTAGTTTCCATGTGTCCGCTGCGAGCAGCAAGAACAAAGGTTCCTAATAGGAATGGAACTCCGACAATAGGTAGTGTATCCCACTGTTGGTTTTTAAGGGTGTTAAAGATTGGGCGGATGCTAAAAGCAACAATTCCCAAAGCAGTTAAGTCAGCAAGTAGTTTCACAGAGTCGCCTGCGAAAGAATCCATTCGTCCAAATATAGTCATCAAAAAGCACTCCTTAGGTGGGCATCTGCCCCAAACATTCTACCGCCACTGGTTCCGAAAGATGTGCTGAGGCCTCCCATGTCCGAGTTACGAACTGGTGGGGCACGATATTCAGCCTCCATACGGATCTTTTTGGCAGGAGTTAGATTCTTAGCCCACGAGTTGTTCATACGGGGCTGAGTGGAAGCAGGAATAACTGGGCGTTCACGGATCGGAATACGCTGTTCAGCCTGCTTGATGTTTACTTGTGGAGCACCACTACTTAATAGACGAGGGTTGGTAGGTCGGATTGAAGCACGATCGACTTCAAAGGCTGGGCTACCACCGAGGTTTTCAGTAGGTTGGTGAGCATCAAAAGAAGGCATCATAGTTTCTGGCTTAACACGGCTGAGGTGAGAAACATTAGGAGTATGATCGAAATCGCCGTAAATCTCACTCATGTGGGATGGGCGAAGATATTGTCCTTCAGGAGTTAGGCGTTGTCCCATCATAGCGTAAGCATCGAGAGTAAAGTCAGCAGCACGGGAAGCCGCCAAAGCCGAAACATCCAAAGAAGGGGTGCTTGGCATAAAGTTAGCAGCAGGTCGTGGAGAGTTAGCAACAATACCTTGTCCAAATCCTCCACCCATCAACATTTCGTTAAGGCTAAGTCCCTTTCCTTGAGGAACGTTGAACTTAGGAGTATTAACCATAGTAGGTGCTGGACGTGGTGTGGCTTGAGTAAGGGATTGTCCCATAGCATTGTGAGCCGCCAAAGTGTCACGAGTTAGAGAAACTTGTGGTAACGAAGGCATCTTAGGTGAGTAAGGGGTGTCTGGTAAGACCGTTGACTTTCCGATAATGTTTGCCATGATAATACCTTTCCTGTTCGACTACTTATAGTTTTACATCCCTTAGTTCATTGTTAGTGCGGAAAACATTCCGAACGCAACAGCCGCCACAACAACACCAGCGGCAACTTTCATTCCAGTGGTAAGTCCAGTTCCTTCAGCAGCCATAGTATCTTGAGATCCTTGGTCTTGTCCAAAGTTTTGTCCATCAGCATCGCCGCCTTGATCTCCTGTTTGGCCTTCATCAGCACCTTCAGGAGTGGAGTTTTCATTAGAAACATTGGCTTCAGTTCGAGTGTCCATTTCATCAACCATAGAAAGAGTTGAGTCAGTCATAACTTGTGAATTAGTAAGGTCAAAAGCATCTACCGAACCAGATTCATTTTCCCAAGGGAATAATCCTACGGAGGTATTTCGATCTTGCATTACTGGGTTGTCGTTGAGCAACATGGTAGATAATATCTCGTCCCGACTATTTATAGTTTTACTTATTAAAATCTGGGTAGTATTTATCACGCATCAGTTCCAAATAAGGGTTGGGTGTGTGAATAGGGACATATTCGGTAGGCAATTCAGTATCCATTTCTAAAGTTAGTAAAAACCCATGGATCGGATAATTAAGAGTTATGCCTGTGGCTTTAGATGTAGGAGGGATGGCTTTAGGTCGAGCATATTGAATAGGAATATAGAAATCTTGAGGTTTTCCTTGTAAATCAGGAAGATTGCTATACCGATGATTATCATACTCGTTAGTTTCATAATAGGCTTCCGAGGCCTTGACTAAAAATCCAGCCCCTGTTTTAATTTTTGATTTTCCTGCAAACTTCATATTAGCATTTCTAAAAGCCGGGGCTGTGGTAATAAACTCACAGTCGTAATCAAAAAACCTACCTTTGGGAACCATGTATTCTCCCGTGGTTTGCCAACGGATATTGGCACAGTGAGAATTACCTTTAGCATCTGGAAAAACCAATTGTTGGTTATTGACAATGTGGGCACGATCGACGGGTTGATCATAAGGATTAGTTTTGATCCATCTTTTAGGGCTGGCGGTAACAGTCCAAGGAACAGGCCCCCAAAGATTGTCATAAGTTCGGGCTTTAGCCACTCCTTCTCTACTACTTACAAACATTCCTCGAAGTTGTCCGTCTTTACGAGTGGTCTTTCGAACAAAGAAATAAAGTTCACAAGCCCCAAGCATATCAGTTTTACTAACTTGATAACGGTGAAAAAAATCTTCATCCGTCAGACTTAAATCATCGGTTGGGCAACTAAGTGAGTGGATATCTAAATAAGCCGATCCAGTTTCATACATGAGTCATGCTAAACGATACCATCTATTTGTATGTTTAGTTTTGTGATAAACCACGATAAACTAAGAAACCTAAAGTTCCTGTGATAATAGTGCCTCCGACAAACAAGGCTACCATAGGGCCAGAAGTAGTGGATTCCTCAGCCTCTTTCTCGATTTCTAAATCATATTCAATTTCAGGTTCTTCAATCTCAGGCTCCCATGATAAGGATCGTGTCATTTTGGGCACGGTTGAAGCCTTGGGGAAAGGAGATCCCATTCCTGCGACGGGGCTTGAAATAGTGGAAACTCCTGCGGGCATTTTGTTGATTTCAATAGGGCGATCCAAAGACGAGATAGCAGGACTATCATCAGATTCCTTAAATCCTGATCGAGCATCTTTGACTTCAATGTTGTGTCCTTTGTGTTCGGTGCGACGATCACCACGGATTTTTCCAACCACCACATAACCACGATCTCGATAAAACTCAGGAGCATAAGCAATAACTTCTCCTTTTTTGGCTTTAGCGATACCATCTAACATGCGCTTAATAGTTTTCTTATCCGTTCCAAAAGAGAGTTGATCATCAAGGGCTTTAAGATCTCGGGCGTTGATAACGTTGTGAACCAAATAAATAGAGGCTTGGCTAAGAGCCTCCTTGCCCACTCCCGCAGGTCGTTGGGAAATTAGGGTTGCGCCGTAGCCTAAAGCACGACCCAACTTACACAAGCGAATAATAGCATCAGCAGAGTTAGGTTTACCCATTTGTGGAATAAAGTCCTGACACTCTTCAAAGACAGTCATTATACCTTTCCCCAGTGTGCCTTCGAGTAAAGCCTCACAGTATTCGGTAATCATTTCTTGTTGTTTGGCCAAAGGCATACCCGCCATACTAATAACTACGGACTTTGGTGTAGCCCGAATGGTTTCTACCAATTCTTTCATGTTAATAGTTTCTGCAGGTCCGGGTCTAAGAGCGACGACATTTGGTAATTGTTCTCCTAAATATCCGTGAGCATCTAAAGCATCGAAACAAACAAATTGCAGGCCGAGTCTTTCATACTCTTCCATAATAACTGCCGCAGTCCATGATTTTCCAGATCCACGCTTACCTGTGACGAACATAACCTGTGAAATAATAGAATCGCTACCATAGGCAGGGAAATGAATATCATTCCCTAAAACTACACGATCAGGTAGGTTGATAACCTTTTCAGCCATAGATAATCCTCAGCGTTCCAACTACTTATAGTTATTCGTTATTCGCTGGTGGCTAATTCAATCATGAGTTGTGCCATCTTTCGGGCAGCGTCTGGATCGGAAGGATCTAAGGGGAAAAAGTGGGCAGGTCGTGGTTTGATAGGCCGACCATAGTGTGCATCAATTAAATCATTCAGTTCGTTGGCTGTTTTTCGACATCGAGGCTCTGCCCCTTTATTATCAATACCGAAATAGTAGACCGTAGATTCATTACGACGTAAAATGGTATCTCTGGGAATCTCAGAAATAGGATCCGTAGAAAAGAAACCATTAAACAAAGAGTTAGCAGTGTAAAAGTCATCAGTAATAACAAACGAAACTACGGAGTCTATTCCAGTGCCACGAAGTTTTTCGACAATTCCTTCGACGGCATAAGAGTGGTCAGTTCCATCAGTGCACGGAATCGGCGGTGGCAATCCTGAAGCAAAGTTTTCTATCTTATAAGAGGAATAATAATTAAAAGCCGTTTCGTAATCTTTACTAAGGCTGGTTTTCCATGAAGCCAAATTACCGGGTGGGCTTTGTGGCCATTCGGTATATTTACTACTACCGTATGATAAGACAGCAAAATGGTCTCCTTGGTTTTGGGCTAATCTAATAAGGGCGCAGACTAATCCACGGGCTACTTCAATACGATTAAGAGAGCGACCTTCTACGGGAAAGGCATTGGAACTCATCGATCCAGAACGATCGACCATAATGATAATAGCCGTGTTAAGTCCATCAGTTCCACGAGGAATGGGTTGATCTACTTTCATAGCAGGACCTACACCGGGAAATGGGAAGGGCACTAACGTAGACTTGATAGCAGGCTTAGTTCCTTGTGAAATATCCCAGTCAGTAGTTCTGATTGGAACTTCAGGGTATTTTTGGGCTTTAGGTGCTGGAACATAAGGTGGAGCAATCTCGGCAATAAAATATTCTAACGGATTAACGAAATCATGCTCTTCATCATCAAACTCGAAATCAGGACCCGGTGCGCTAAAGTTACAAGGTCCGCCAGATGCTGCACTACTAATTCCACTCATAATAATCACTCAAATAATATAGGTCCCATCGCATTTTTGATACATATCGTGCAGGGTCTGATCATGGATCCAGAACCACCAACCATTTTCTGATTGCACGTTATCAATTTCTTGGTGTAAAACAGGTTGGGAATAAGTGCTAACACGACGAGGAATGAAAACTGGTTTATCATTAACCCATCCTGTTATCGATCCGTATCGGCGTCGATTGATAAGAACTTCTACGCCGGGATAATATTTTTGAGGGTTGCCATTATTCCATGCTTCTTCAAGGTTTTTAGCACCGCCCACAGTGGTCCATGCTTTACCATCTGGGTTTCCGCAACCAGCAGTATCGTTTTTAAAGGCTAAATCCATACCAGTTTTGTAATATTTCAAACAAGTATTGCACTTAATGATCATTTCCGTGCCACCCAAACCATTTTCAACCAAACCTTGGAAAACTGTATCGTGGGTGTGATTAGCAATATTGCTGGAACCGCCTTGAGCCATGTTAATAGAAGCATGTTTAAAGATGTCCATCATAATATGGGTCTTAGGATTCATAAATCGGTATTTATTGTTTGGTGACATAGTTCCTGCGGTAACACGAGGATCGGTTGAAGGGCCTTGTAAGAATCTCTGATGAGTTCTTTTGGTTCCTGAAGTGCCAGTGGCAGGATCTCGATAAGTAGTGTTGACAACGGAATTATCAATCCATCGACGACGATCTCCAATATAGGCAGATTGAGTGCGGCCTTCGCAAACAATCCACGAAAAGCCGGGGAATGTAACACCCGATTGAGGATAGCCAAGGGCCGAGGAAGTATTACTAATATAATCACCTAACGTGCTACCATCACCTTTGTAATCACCATTCATAGCATCACAAGATAATTGTTCAGTCATAATTAGATCGCCATCAGGCAGTTCACAAACTCCTTGAGGTGGTTGTGGAATTGCGTTGGGATCAATGGTGTTATAAACATTACCTAAAGCATCAATAAATGGATCTTTAGGACAACCCGAAGAAGCAGATCCTGAAGCATCATCATCAATGCCAAGTAAATCATTGGCTTCTTTTAGGTTTCTGGGAATTGGAATAGTAGTATATTTTCCATCAATATAAGCCTCATAAGCGTAGCCATCTTCAGCATCATCAGTTACTAAAAGCATTTGATAAGTGTTAATTGGTCCGGGCAAAGACGGCTCCTTAAGTGGAATGATAAACTCTCCTTGTCGCTTTTGAGTTCTAATAAATAATTTTTTTCTTGGGAAGATAAAGGGTGTGCCACCTGAGCGATCTACTTTGATGTTAGTCGGATCGGTTTGATGGCCACATTGAGGACAATTTTCTAAAGGACGTGGAGAATCGAAAGGTCCGATTATATTATTACTATTACATCTTCGACACTGTGTAACGCCGCCTCGGGTATAAGGAGAATTAGTTTCTCCACATTCAACACAAGTCACATAACCAGCCTCTCCCCAAAGTTGAACGGTGCTTCTGGAACCATAACCACTGGTGTTAGTGTGAGCCGCACAAATAATTTTTTTGTCATATGTGAAGGCGAATCTCATTTTACTGATAGGGTAAACCGTGGGTTTAGAATTAGCCTGCATAATAATAGGTCCGATATTTGTGGTTTTTCCAGCATCGTAATAACCACCTTCAGTGAGTTCTTGTAATCCAGCAATAGCGGGTTCAAACTCCCACCTTCCTCCGTCAGATGGTTGCTGGTTGGTAATAATTTTGTTAGTGTCGGTTTTATTTCTCCATTTTGGATCGCCAAAAAAGGTTTCAATTTTTTTGTCAGTAGAAGAGACTAATCGATTAGGACGATAAAAATCAATTCCATCGGAAGTAGCACGATAACCGATCTCTAATTGTGGGATTCTATCAACGGCTTGGGAAAAACTGTCAACTCGCTGATCATTTTTAAGACTTTTACAAATAATTCGGAAGCCAAATGGTTTAGATGTTCGCAATTGTCCCATTTTGCCATTGACAGTTCCAGTAACATAATTCGTAGGTTTGATAGCATTAATACGATTAGCATTTATCTGATCAACAGTTTGTTCTTTTACCAGATGCACAGCCATGTGCTCCATACCGCATCCAAAACCTTTTAGGTTAGTAGATCCACAATAAATACACGATCCACCACCTTTGTTAGCCGTAGCATAAGTAGCATTACAATCCAGACAATGATTGGCGTCATTACATCTTACTCTGGTAATAATAGGATAACCGCTCTGAGACCATATTTGTTCTTGAAGAGGGTCGACAGTTCCCAACCAATTTTTGGAATTGTATAACCCTGCGTCAACAAACTCCCAATTATACATGAAATCGGCACGACCACAACCTCCCTTTTTAGGATCGCAAACATAGATTCCTGAATCTTGTGATTCGCCGGGGAGAACGGGCTCATAACCTCCAATGAAACGCTTAGTATAATTTACCAAACCGCCTTTGTGGGAATTAAAGAAATCACGATTAGATTTTACTCCGTCGTTGGCTAATTGAGTAGGGTCTGAAGGATCAGGCCTAAAAATTAAATCAAAAATGCCTTGAAGATATTTAGTTCCTTGTTTAGAAGGATAAGGGTTGTTTTCATATACCATTTTATCACCTAAGGTTGGTTGACGCATATTGTTTCAGCATGGTGCGCTATAATTACCATGTCCTCTATAAATTGATGACCTGCTTCAAAGCCAGTTTTTCCACGGTGTCCTGTGGTAAGGGCACGGAATCCAGCAAACTCTTGCATAACTAAAATCCTCCAAAGAGTAGATTGCTCACTACAATGTTTGCCAGAATATCCTGAAGTGATATCACAAGAAGCATCTTCTCCACAATCTGGGCAGAGTTCTTCAGTAATTTGAGCAGGCACTTTTTGGCCATTGATGACATAATAATGCCCCATAGTAGGCAAATCATTGTTTATTTTTCCTTCGATATCGATCGCTTGGGTAACTTCATAAGTTCCTGCGGCGATAGAACCAGCACTGTTAACACTATGTCCTTTTGGACTTCGGTTGCCAACCACAACGGTGTCACACATGATTTCTCCAGTAACAGTGCATTCAAAAAGATTGTGGGATTTTGGGACTTTGACTTGACGATAATTAGCAGGAAGTCCTTTGGATAAAGCATATCCAATTGGTGGATATACCTGATAACCTCGGCCATGGCCTTGGCGTTGTTGATAAAGAGGCGTCTTTCCGGGAAGGGGTGTAAAGGTATCAGAAGGATCGTGTGGGGTATATGATCCGATAACACCACCAGCAGGTTTATATCGGTTATCTGCAACAGTTCCTGCGGCACGGAGTTGAGCATGTCCCGCAGTATTTTTACAAATCCTTGAAGCCATATGCCATCGTTGAGACCATTCCATCAATTCCGCAATATTCTTTTCAGTTTCGGTTTTTGGAGGTCGAGTCCAATCACGGGCTTTAAAGATATGAGTATTTACCAAGACATCGGAGTAAACGTTACTCCATGTTCCTTGTCGACTAAGATTAATTGGCCATGATCGGATATCTTTACCCCATGAGGCTTGCCAACCCGGTTGCACAGAAAGGTGTCCAACTTCGTGACCCACTACAAATTGATTCATAGATTGAACGGTGGCCACATCTGATCCAAAACCATGAAAGTTTTCGGGAATGGCAGAATCTACCCATTCAGGGCCAAAACAAACTTGCTTAGAATTAGTATAAGCATTGTGAAGCGAAGTTGATAAAACGAAATTAGTTTCCTTGGGAATACCTGTCAGTTTCTTGAAAACTTTATAGGTTTCAACAAAGGCTTTAGGCAAATGTTTATTTGCACGGTCCTCTGTTGATGCCATAGTATTATCTACGACTATCAACTATATAAGGTTTCACTCTAAGGAGTTAGCAAACAAATTGTTGTAGTAGAGGCGGTCTAAGGCCAACATGTTACCTGAATCTACTAAAGCCGTATTGGACTTAAATCCTTGCTGAGAAGATCCATTCATCCATTGTTTGGAAGCATATTGTTTGGTATTGGTAACTTCAAGGATTTCAAAGTCTGGTCCTTCAGCCTGCAGACCAACATTGGCCTTGGCTGTTAGAGCAGGGGCAGATGTAATACCCACGGTAAACAACATATCAATAAGATCGCCACCAGATGCTGATTGAGATTGTCCAATCATGCTAAGTCGGAGCCACAAACGCAGTTTATCGTTACCCTTGACTCCTCTGAGCCCCATTTGTGGAGTAACCACAGGAGCGTGGTTCAACTCGAAACAACCCCAAAGATCATTTTCTGGATCGCGAGTTGGGTCGGAAATCTTAGAGATGAGGAAAGATTGTGCCTTTTTAATCCAGTCATCGAAAGCCATAGCAGTAGCATTATCAGATTTTTCAGGGAAGGCTTGGCCAAGGTTTAATCCAGCACCAACGGAAGTTCGGAAGTTCTTAGCAAACTGATTTAGAGTTTTGCTGATATCATAACGACTAATAGATTGGTTAAGATTAGCAGTTTGTTGATAACGTCCTGTAATTCTCAGAGATTGGTTGGCTGCGGCACGAGTAAAGGAACTATCGATACTGAGTGGAGTGGCAGATTGGTTAAGATCATAGGTTTGAACTTGTCCCATACCAATTAGAGAACCGAAAGTTCCTTGAGCATCATCATAGGTATGCCAATAAGTTTGCTCAGGTCTTGGCCATGGGCCCTCTCCGACAGCACGATAAGTAGTTTGCACCAGATTGCCATCAGCACCTAAAGGTGAGATACCTTGTGGGAATGGCCTAACGTTAACAGAGCCCATGTCAATATCAACTTCTAAGCCATCAGCACCTGCGATAATTCTGACCTCTCCTTCCAACATCTGTAAAAGACGGTCACGATCGTTCGTAAACAAGTTAGGCTCACGAGCGATAAATCCACGAAGTCGGTAATAATCCCAGAGACAAGGCTCGCCATTTGGACTTGGGTTTAAAATGAGTGATTCATAATTACTATACATTTCATGGTAGTTGGTAGGGGCTTTCTGAATAGCAGGTGATCCTTTTGGACCTGCCATAGAAGTAGAGTAGTTTCGAGCCACCTTTCTGCCACGACCTTTTCGCTCTTCTTCAATAACCATGGTGGCAATATGCCAATGGATTGGTGTCATAGAATCGATATCACGATCATTGATGGCTTGATAGAGTGGGCGAAGAATTAATTCTTCGTATTCCCAGACGGCTGGCACGGAATCCATAATGGATCGGCAGTGGTTATAATAGTAATCGGAGTTGTCCATCAGATTTTGTTCCTCCATATCGACACCATCAACCTTGCCTTCGAGGTATCCCTTAACAATCATCTCACGCACGAACTCTTGTTCGTTGACATAGCCGATACGGTTTCCGTCGAGACCTTTGTTGTTGCCTTCCATATCTTTTGCACCGGCTTTAGCACGACCCATTCGATGAGCAATTGCGTAAGGCACAGCATCAAGAATCTCTTGGCGAGAAACAGATTCCTTTCCACGAAGGAAGGCAAAGGCCTGAGCAAGTTTAACAATAGAGTTAGTGAAACGGAATCCAAGAACACGAGTAAATACTGTTGGTAGTTGACCTCCAACATCAGGATTTCCAAATATCATAGTATCATCATTTAGAACTGGTGAGGTAGTTCCACGATCAGAAGTATTGGTGTTGGTAGTGGTAGAGTAATCCAAAAGCGGAGATTCGTAAAGATCCAAAGATTGAGCATCATCCATATCAGCGAAAGAATATCTAACACCTTGATCCGAGGAACCTACGTTAACAGTCTCAGGTCGCTTAGCGAAAATCTGAGAGAACAGAACTGAAATCACTGAGATATCACGGAAACCATCGTAAGCAGAGCCGGGGCTGGTAAACTTAGTTTCTTTACCGACCATTTTCCAGACATTAAAGAGATTGCCAATACGCATTGGCTTGAAGGAGTTAGGATCGGCTTCATCGCCTTTCATGTATTCAACCAAGATTTGGTTAGGTTCTAATCCACCTTTACCAGAAAACTTGTTTACTAATTGATCATAACGACCACCAAGAGAAACTGACTTGAAAAGAAGTTCCATGTCAATACGATCGGTAAATGCCAAATCGTTTCCTTTTTGGTGAGGGTTGGTATCCATCCATGCTACGAAATCAGGAGATTTAAACGTTTTACCCCTGTATTCGACCAATTTTTCAGCGATAAGACCGAGAACGGCATCTTCCACACCAGATTGGGAACGGTTGGCTTCGTTAAAGAACTTAATAGATTGCGTAACAATTTCACGAGGGACTGGCTCGAACTCGTAAGTGTTCACCGTTTCACCAGATTGGTTAACGGCTTCAACTGCACGGATCTCAAGACCGTAAAGAACTTCATCTGGACGCTTATCGTAGTCGATTTTGGCAACACCAATCTCATTAAGCATCTCGACCGAAATATCGAACCGTCCATTTTTAGATTTCTTATCATCAGTTCGAACATCACGCATCCAATGACACATCATGTGTCGCAACCAATAACCTTCGTTTCGACCAGTATCGGTGTAAAGGCCACCTTGTCCAACGGCGGCCACATATTTATCAATACCTTCAACATGATCAAAGGCCATAGCAATAGCCGTGCTATCATAATCAGGATAGCGAAGAGACATTTCAAAGGGACCATAATTAGGAGTTCCAACAGTATTATAAGTAACTAATTCCGATCCATTGTGAATCTGAATAGGCTTGACAACTATACGAGTTTTTCCAGCCTTTTTCTTTTCAGTAAAGGCTTCTCCAAGTTTCCAATGCGGGCGGTCTACTGTCTTGGACTCCCAGAGTTTCAAATCGAAATCATCTGGAACTTCTACTTCCCAGCAATTGAAAAGAATCTTGTGGAACATTTCAGGATTGATTAACTTTTTGGTAAGAGTATCATTGTCGATAGCAGGAAGAGCATCTTCAATACCATTAACGGTTTGAGATCTTTCTACGGATCGCAAAAAGTTGAAGGCATAGGTGTAAGCACCAGAACGGCTGACAGAACCTGCACTATCAGCAGACCAATCACGGAAACGCCAGTCATCCCAATTACTGTAAGTAGTTTGATTTCGCTGATCGTTATACATGACGTTATAAGATTGTCCTGATGGCACGACATCAGCAACGTGAGTGTTAGTAAGACTGTCGTTAGCAGCAAAGATTTGACTAATGTCGGAATAACGGTGTTCGTCAGAATAGTCTTGAGGGTAATAAGCCATGGTATTATCGCTGGCCAAGTAAGTCTTGTTGATATGATATCCATAAGAGTTACCCAATAGAGTAGCCGCACAGTTAATAACGGTAGTCTTACCAGTTCCGGGGATACCAGACAATCGTGTAGTGGAGTTCTTCATCAACCAAGCAGCAATAAAGGCTTCAAGTTGTCGGTAATCGTCGAATCCGAAAACTTCATTAAGACGAGTAACTAATTTTCGAACCCATTGAAGAGTTTCAATACGAACTTGACGACGTTCACGATCGCTCATGATATCATAGAAGTTCTGGAAAGCCGGAGAAACTGCTTTACCCATAGCACTGGGGCTGTATTTTCCTTCACCGTTTTTTAGAGCCGTCATAGCCGATCCTGAAAACACAGTATCTACGGTGAGTTGGCCAATACCATCAAGTTCCAAACCGACACTGTCGGTAATATCATTACCCTGATTGTCGAAAATCTGAAGGTGGTGAGGTGTTCCGACCGCGTCATCTAAAATATCGATACGATTAAGGTTGGATGGTAAGCCACGGATACGAACTAAATCTTCTAAAGACTTGCCTTGAATCTCGGCTACTTGTTGAATAAGAGTAGCGGCCTCTTCACCCATAATGGATCGGAGAAACTTAATGTTATCAGGAGTGTCCTCAACGGAGGCTAAAGGTGAAACATAAATAGCATCACCAGAATCGGAGTATTCTAAATCACCTTCGATGATGTTAGCGATCTGATCAATTTGATCTTCACCAATAAAGTTGGCAAGTTCTTGCATATTATCAGGATGAAGTAGGATCGTTCCCATACCTTCATCTTCTTCCATTTCTTCGATTTGTTGATCGTCGGATTCGTCAAGAACTTCTATTTCTTGCTCTTCAGCCGGGGTTTGTTCGAGTAAATCTTGCTCTAAAGGAGTTTCGGTATCTTCCTCAATAATTTCAGGGATAGTGGTGTCAGCACCATCTCCAAAGAGAGCCATCATTTCGCTTTCATCAATAGGGGTCATTTCGTCATCCATAATATCACCTTCAGAAGTCCAACTCCAATTCCACCATCACTGGTTTTCCATTGTGTCGTCCTACTATATAGTATTTGCTACCTTTACTAAAAGCCACAGCAGCAGTAGCATTTTCATCAGACTTACTACCATTTCGAATATTAAAAGCCTCACTCATACGTTGTTGGCGACGAATAGCCTTTTGCTTTTGATAAGCACCTGCAGCATCACCAGCATGAAGTTCAATAGATTCTACACGCCCTCGTAGGATTTGTCCTAAAAGATCTACTGCTGCAAACTCGTCATCAGGGTTTGGGATGTGAAGCCCAAGTGTTTTTTGGGTAGCCATATTGACAAAGTTTAAATCAGCATCGGAAACTATGGAATATCCTAAAGCCGTTCCATCTTCATCCATAGCAGGCATAGCAGTAGAAGTGCTAATGCTATCTAACATAAGAGCACGAAGTCCTTCGGAGTCGATGAAGAGTTCTGCCATAACAGTTTTCTTATCAGAATAAGGAGTTTCCATGATATTGAGATCTTGTTCATCACCGGGGAAAATCAAAGTTTCCATTTTAGTCTTTTCAGGTCCACCATTAAACAGATCGGTGGTGGTAGAAGTATCCATATCAAAGACCAAGTTAACAGCGATATAAGTTTGACTCATATCGACGACATCAGAGGTAGCCTGAGTAATGCGGGACAACCAATAGTTTTCATCTCTTAAAGAAGAATCGAAATCTAACGATCCATTTTCGTAGACTTGTAAAGATCCCATGATTTCGACTTTAGGTGAGTAGTAAGCGAATCCATAACCATCGTCTCGAATCTGGTTTAAAGCCTCGTTATAATCATCACGAGCCGATGAAACAGTGCTTATTCCATAATTATCTGTTCTTTTTGGACCAGCGTAAATGATGGTTAGTGGATCGAGTTCACTAACATCGTAAATAAGTTCGGGAGAACACCAGATACCATCCGTGCCTTCATCCATAAGAATCATGCTATTGCCACTATCTTGCATTTGAAGTAAAATAATCATTCCTTGAGAAACTTGAATTAGGATATTACCATCAACATCTTTGACTATAACTCCAGTGATGTTATCGGTATTTCGTTCCCAGACAACCTCGACTGAAGCGACAGTATCAGAAAGCATGAAGAAATCACTTTGGCCACAATGAATCCCAAATAAATCATTTTGAACAAAGAAGAAAGCCTCTGGCGAAGCATCGACTTCAGTAATAGTCAGGTCTTCAGCACCGCCACCAAAAAGATCGAGTTCAATGTTTTTAGCAGTTACGGGTGGTTGAAGAAGGGCGTTTTGTGGGTGTTGTGCCAAGTTAATTATTAGGGATTGTTTGGTAACATCATAGGGATATTTACCTCCCATGCTGCTTTCACGAGCAGCCCATGTAGCATCATTTAGGGCACGGCCTGTTTTCACAGGATCTACAATTTCGTCTCCAATCTGATCACCATCAAAGTATTTAGTTCCTGCAGGGGCAGTAACTTCTTCTATAACTTCTGCAGGTTCTTCTACGACGACTTCCTCTTCGACAACAGGGGTGGGTGTCGGTGCTGGAGCAGCAGGAACTACGGGAGTTGGTGTCGGTGCAGGTGCTGGAGTTGGTGTGGTAGCACCCATAGATGGATGAACACCACGAGAGCCAAGTGCATAAGTATCTCCGAGGTTCGCAGGGAACTCAGAAAGGTAGTTAGCACCAGCAGCGACTTTCTTAGCAGCAGCGATCCACGCTGCTTCAGGCATACCTGTGGAAGCAATAGACAAAATGTTTTTTGCCATCATGCCATTGTGATCAAACATCTCAGGTTTTAGAACACGGGCAGGGAGTGGGTCGCCAATAGAGTTGCGCTTAGCCGATTTGGAATCTCCTGTTTTAGCAGGAGCGGCAACAACACGACGAGTGTAATTATCGGCTTCGCCTTCGTCGGCAAGCCCCATCCAAGTTTGAATGTTAGAATCGGTGAAATGGGTTTGAACGTGTTTGGAGTATTGCTTGTTACCACCAAACATGGGATTTCCTGAGCCTGCACCAGTCTGGTAAGTTGGCACAGAATAATTATTATCATTAAGAAGATCAACGATATCGTTGTCAAGTTGAGTCATGGCTCCAGCACGGAAACCTTCTATATTAAGATAGACAAGGAGGGCATGTCTTTGGTCTTCAGTCATAGTAGGCATAGATATTACTATTGCTGCCAACTATATAAACTTTCGTGCTGAGGGTTATATCTTGCGACCTTCTTCTCGAAGTTGCATAATCAATTCGGCTCTTAAGAACTGATAAATACGCCTAAACCAGCCCATATGTTCTTCAAAAAAACTGCAAACTAAAGCAATTTCTGGATAGACTTTGCCATATGGTTTTAGGGCTGTAACAAAGTCTGGAAATCCTGAATTAGCCCAGACTAATAAACCACGATCGGAAATCTGAGACATAAACTCTTTGTTGATTACCATTCGATCGAACAACTGTCCCATCTCGGATTCGGAAATATTTTTATCAGGATAATAAAAAGGATTCAAATGAATAAATCTTTCAATCATATCAAAGTAACTTCTAATATGAATATTTCTAAGCCATTGAATCCACGATTCTAATTGTATTGCAACGAATCGGGCCCAAATAGGGTTAATGTCACTCGTCGCCGTCATCGGTTTCGACCTCGGTATCAGTAGTTAATGAGATGTCATCACTTGCTGGATCGTAGGAATCTTCATTCCATGGTGTTTCAGTAAGATCCACCCCTGCGGAATCTGCCAAATCATCGACAGTATCCAGAACTCCTGTGAAAGAAGGGATAGTGTAATTTGGTTCTCCGAGTGGATCGTATCCCCCAACAGAATCAGGTGTTGGCAATTCGTCGTCAAACTCAACCTTAGATTGAGAGGATAATCGCTTTTTTTCTCCTTCCATAGCAGCATTAATTTTTTCTAATCCTAAATCAATGGTAAAAGCATTAGAGTAGTCTATTTCTACTTCGCCACGACCATGGGTATTAGTTTTGTTTTGACGATCAGACTTTTTAATTTGGTCCAGAGTCATACCACTTTCAGCAGCCAATCTTTCTAAACCAGTAATATAAGATTCGGAAGGCCCTTCATCAACCAATACTTTAGGCTTGGGTTCCTCTCCGATAACGGATAGCCAATCTACACCATCTCGGAACGGATCGGTATCGTGAGGGATCTGACCTTTTTGTTGTTTAGGTTGGGTTGGCGCAACAGGTTGTGGTTCTGGAACTTCGTCCTCCATAGTTTCTCCGATAAACAAGCCATCCATATCTGCAGTTTGAGCATCTTTGATCTGATTAAGGAAATCTAAATCAGTTTGAGAAAGTTCTTTTTGCCGACCTGCAAAATAATCCATAGATTCTTTAACCACTGGGGTGATATCTGTCAAAAACTCAATAAGTCCTGAAGCGGCCTGAGCCGTCGGGGATTCTGATACCGCTCCTCCGACACCATATTTGTCAAGGAAGTTTAAGAGAGGGACAATTACCTTTTCAGACATATCAGGATCAACATTAAGTCGACGGGCTAAAGCCGCCGCATCATTACTACCTGCCAACATTTCCATCAAGGTTTTTTGTTTAGGTTTTTTACCACTGGTGGAGGTAGTGCGTTTAGCATCTCTTTCTTGAGACAAAAGTCTTTCTACCTCATCAAAATCAGCAGGCTTAATAAGATTATCAAAGTCGGACATAGTATGACCTTTGTTTACCTTTCTATTTATACCTTTCGTGAGCCGAGGAAAATATCATATCCCAATCTAAGGGCATCTACCCATGCTTCATTGATAGAACCTTGCTCATCTCGATCCATTTCGATCATCCCTGCAGCGGTTCGTAGACTTTGAGCCAACAAACTTTGCACAAATTGTTCGTCCGATCCTGAATTATCAGCCGAAGTTTGGATAAAATCGGATAAAAGCGTAGTAATTTTACGAAGTTCTCTTTCACGGTTGCTGGTTTTGGCCGTTAAGACTTCGTGGAAGAAATCAGATTCAACACATCGACGAAGTTTTTCATGCAATTGCATTTCTGATTTGTCGATCGTAGATAACATCGAGTTGAAAGATTCAAAATAATTTTTTATAGAATCTGCATCATCGACCCCAATTTGTTCCATAAACTCTTGGAATTGACTTCTAACAGCACTATCACGTTCTTTTTCAAGCAATCGTGTATACGATGCCAACATCGATTTAAAATCTTCGGATTTAAAATTGGGTTCCACTTAATCACCTCAGTATTGAGGGCGTGTGCGGTTTTGATATCCACTGAGTAGATTCATGTCAAAGAAATCATTTTGATTCATTTTCTCTGCTCTTTCTGCGGATTCCGCTGCCTTCTTAGATGTTTCTTCAGTGCGCTTAATAGCCACTTCTGCTTCTGCCAACATCTTTTTGACAGATTCCATTTCAGAGCCTAAACCATCAATCTTGGATCGGTAGTAAAACGCCGTGCCTAAAACACCGCCAAGACCTCCGAGAGCGACACCAAGCAAACCTGCTTGGGTTGGGCTAATGCCAAAGGCTGCAGAAGCAATAGGCATTTTAGAAGTGGTGGGTCCAGTAAAAGCATTTTCAGCAGCCATTTCGCTACCCATCATGCGACGACGCATTTCTCGGTTAACTGCGGCTAAATCTTTACGGAACTTTTTGAACTCTTCTTCGGTGCCAATATTGGCAGATTCCATAGACGACATAAGATCCATCAGATCATCATTACCCATGTCTTTCAGGGACAAATTGCGCTTTACTGAAACAGATTCTTCAGCACTAAACAAAAGTTCTTCAGGTTCATAAGAGGAAACTGTTTCTACGATCGGTTCTTCGATAATACAATCAGTAATTTTCTTGAATCCTCGAATGCCGGGTCCACGCTCACAAAGAAGGTATTTGCCGGGGCCTGTTGACTCAGCCAGCATAACAAAAGTCGGGATTGAGATTTCCACTTCTGAAGTCAAAATATCATGGGTGCCTGAGTTCTTAATTCCAGATTGATACCGGCGAATAAAATAAGGCATACTTTATTATGTTCGGTCCAACTATTTATATCTATCGGATAATGGAATCGGATATATCCCAATCAAGACCAAAGGTTAGCCAAGATTTCATAACAGCCATCAATAGTTTCTGGTTGTGGATCATCTATCTCTGGAATCAATTGTTGCATGGCCGCAATAGTTTTGAAAAGTTGCCTCCATTTGAGTTGGCGGATTTTAACATAAATGTCTCGATCCTCGGCTCGCTGAATATAATTTTTATTTTCAAAGTATTTTACTAAGGCTAACAAGTCTAATCGCCATCTAATACCGCCACGTCGATCTTTAGACTGAGCGTGTTTAAACATAGGTCGGTTACGAAGAACTCCGATAACTTCACGAGAGGTGTAACGACGGGGCTTATTAGCCACCATAATTTCAGAAATCTGTGTAGAATGGCCATAGCCCTCATGATCCAAAAGGTATTCGACGATATCAAAAACCAAGGATTCGGTTAAGGGTAATGGCTTGGAAGATCCCAACAGGATCACTCCTCTTCTTCTACTGGTTCTGGGAGGTCTAAAGCGACACGAACCATACGGGCTTTTTCAAACTCATAGGCTTGTTTGGCTTCGGCTATTTCCATACCCTCGGCCTTGCGATCCATAATAAACTGCTTTTTCTCTTTTTCGAATTGCATCATCTCGATAATGGCTTGATTGGTATCGGATAGAATAGTTTCATCCACAGGGGGATTATTGAACAAGACTTCGATTTCAACCATAACGTCGTTAAGATCAACAGAGGCTTCAACATACTCTTCCATATCTTCGTCGAGTTGCTTGCCTGTGGCAGTATTCATTCGTGTGGCCACATCTTCGGCTTGTTTCTTTGTAACTAAAAATCCAACTCTGTCCCAGTAACGCAATTCTTCAGGCATAATATAGGTGTAGTGGAAGACCTATTTATATCTTTTTGTTGACCGACATAATAGGACGGCCTTTTTTGACAGCCTCTACCAAATCATTAGCATCTGATATACGCTCACCCATAACAAAGAAATCTTGAGTTTCTAATAAAGCAGTAAAGAGTAGTCGGGCCGTATGTTCCCAAGCACTTTCTTTATTCGAGGCCATAACATTTCCACTCTCCTGAAGTAGCACCATTTTTGGATTTAAAAATCCTGCCAATTCTAAAACCATGAGAACTGCGTTCTCGATCGGCTTTCAAACGGCCTTGGCATTCTAAGGAATACGGCGGGTCGAGAAAAACATTCCTCCAATGGAGGACAAAACTATGATCATAATCCACAGGAACTAAATCCAGATTTTCAGATAACTCGGCTATCATAATATGCATACCCGTTTGAGAAGAAGAAAGTCGGTGCCAAACCTTACCGATTCCAAAAGCATCTTGTAAAGCGGTAAGAGCAACTTGGGCTAAATTATCTGTGGGTAAAATATCATCCCAGTCAAAATTAAGATAAGCCATAATAGTTACTGGAGTAACCATCTATTTATACTTAGCGTCGAAGAAAGAAGACTCCGAGAAGAGCGACTAAAGCCACTCCTGCACCAATAGCCACTTTGTTTTCTTCTACAAAGGAAACTTCGTCAGGATCGCATTCGCCTGTGTCAGCATTAAGAGTATAACCCATTTTACAACCACAAGTATCAGTAGAAGCATCGTATTCTGCGTTTGGATCGGCACATTCGCCAATCTTTTCATCGAACTTAGTAGTAGCATCAGATTCCTCGGAAAACTCTCCGTAGTGTTCGAGTAATTTGTAAGTATCGCCAGATCCTTCAATAGCCACGAGATCGTGCTTGAAACTGCCTTCAACTCCGTGCTTGTAAACTGCCAAAGTAGGGGTTAAGCCTTCAGTAACATCCAATTCAGTAAAAAGTTTGTGTTGCTCTCCAAGAGCACGTTCATATCCCGTAATTAATTCTGCATTGGCGGGAATACTTGATTCGAAATCTGACTCAGCGTTAAACTTACCGAACGAGTTGTTGACGTAGAACGACATAAGATAAAGTTATCTGCTCGACTATTTATACTTTACTCTTCTAAAGCCCATTCGATTGGTTTGATATCGAGATGATCTACCGAGTATCTTTCCCCTTGAGGTTCGGGAGTTTCTGGTGTCACAGCAGGGCGAGAAGTCTTAAAACGATCTAAAACCGCCATACGATCAGCGTTTTGGTGTTTCCAAACAATTAAATCAGTGAGTTGATTATTTCGCCAAAGCACCCAACGAACAAAATAAAGTAATAACAAGCCTTGCACGACTAAATAAGTTACCAATAACATTTACTCACCCATGTTGATTTTATCAGGGCCACAAATTAATTCCGCAAAATCTTTGAGATGGGAATCCTTGGCTACGCCTTTGGGTTCATACGGCAAACGCACGGCTCCAATAATTTTTAAGTCATATTCCAAACAGACTTTTTGATAATTTTTAATCCATGGTTGTTGATTACGGAACTCATGGTAAACCATAGTAACGGCGGGGTTTGTGCCCGCAATTTCCCATGTGTCTTCACCCATATCTGGTATCATATGGTTTAGCACCAGCGTTTGAGCATTAAGACCAATAGATTTGAGATAATTTACTGTGCGGTAAAACTCCATAAATCCTGCTTCCGTGGGAATTGAAACCAAAACGATTTGGGTCTTTGACGGATCGGAAAGATAAGATTTCAATTCGTCGATCTCATCACAAAACTCAGCCAGACAAAGTTCCAACTCGTCAGCCTTTTTGGATTTAAATAGCAATAGTTTTCCGAGCAGTTTGCTTTTTAGTCGACGCAATTGCAAGATAAATTGTTTAACGTGGCTCGGAGAAGCCAAGGCTTTAAGGGTGTGGCCTGTGGGGGCAGTATCAAAAACCACTAAATCATATTCCCCTGATCGGAACTGTTGTCCCATAACTTCACAAGCACCCCATTCGTCAATACCGGGAATAGCATTGTTAATCGACATCACAGAGGATAGCCCTTCGTTTTCAGGATCTAACAAACTGGGAAACATCTTGCCGAAAGTAGCCGCAAAAGCATTTTGCATTCGAGTGCGCCGTTCTTCAGTAACGGAAACGGCATTGATGTTCATAGCAAATAGATTTGGGCTGATTTCTCGGGGTGTTTCTCCGACTTTAGTGCCCACAGTATCATCAGTGCTATGAGCAGGATCTGAAGAAACTAACAAGGTTTTTTGACCTTGATTAGCATGATAAAGGGCTGTGGCTGCGGCAGAAGTAGATTTACCGACACCACCCTTTCCTGTAAACAGGATCAATTTAGTCATAGTCAAGCCTTATCAGGCTTCCTATTTATATGTATTGGGAAGCGAAAGAAGTTTGCCAACGCTCGATAGCATCTTCAGTTTCTTCAAAAGAAATGACGTTATCCATGAAGACTAAAGAGCATTTTACCCAATAAGTTTCTTGAGTGTCGTTAGCAGTGTAATCTCCTGTAAGGGCTGTCCAAAGGGAGTTGCACTCCACAGAAACAGTTAGTTCTCCCTGATCTTCCGATCCAATTAAACAAGTTTCCATGTCAATTACCATGCCATCACCCATTAACTCTCCGCGATATAATTCCTTGTTACCAAGTTTAATGTTAACGGTGGCGTAATCCTCATCACTAAAGGTGCTAATTGGGTGGATGATAATCTGTTCTAAACAATTATCATTTGAAAGTTCAATGGTGGCAACAACAGTCGAAGTTTTATTCATCGGTATTTCAAACTCTTTTCGGAAACGCATATGTCTCAAGTAATATTTTGATTCTCAACTATTTAAGCATTTTCCCTCTCTGCATCAAAATAAGTTTTTATTTACCAGAATCAGGTAATCAAACATCAGATTCTCGACGTTTTTCCTCGACGGATTGAATATCACCTGACAAAGTGTTACCCATCATATCCGCATCCGTAGGGTTGGAATCTGGATTTGGTGGAAGGCGATCTAACTCAGGTAATAAATCTTGAATAGATTTGTCGTCTAAAATATAATCATCAACTTTGGGATCTGATCCTGTATCTCGCTGAATCGGCTTGCGATTTTTAAGCATTTCTTGATATTGCTGTCTTTGCAGATCCATCCAAGATTCTATTTCTTCCAAGGTGACTTCTTGATCAGCATTAGCATTTAAGATGGTGGTTTTATACCATAACACATTTTCAGGCGTAACGCTTAACCCCAAATTGGATAATTCAACGGCAATCATAGAGTCTAAACCATCGTATAACATGTAATTAAGGAATACCTTTACTGTGCGCCCTGTCGTTCCAGTAATTTTATAAGCCTTGTTGTTGCTGACACCATGGATCGGTTTGTAATCTCCTGCAAAGGCCACACCATCTAAAGCATTAGTTTTTTGATTAAGGGCTAAAAGTAATCCTTCTCCTCGATTAGCAGGTAATTGTTCAATAGAAGAAGTCTGATCCAAAATCTCACTAAAATCAGTGGTGGCGGCTAAGACGCTAAACTTCTCAGTAATATCAGTTAAAGAAATTAACCATTGATCACGATCGTTATCATAGTCAGCACTCATAAAGAATCTTTCAGAACCAACAGTGATTGGTTTAGGTGGGTTAAGGGAGTTATCTAATAATTCTCCAATATCTAAAAAGCATCCTGCGAAATCTTGTCCTGATAGTGGACTTACTGTCGCCGCCTGTATATATTCAAGAGGGTCTGAAGTGCTCCACGGGAACTCAATTAATCCTGCACCCGGCATTGGATCGGTGCAGTAGGGGTAGTTTTCTTGAACGTTCCAATTTGACGTTGGATCTGTAATAAATAATTTGCCTGCATATTCTGTGGGGTCCATAACAATTCCTGCAGGAGAAGTAAAATAGGCTGAGTCTGTTTCAGCATAAACTCCTTTATTATCAGAAGTTATGGCAAAGGTAATTCCTACTAAACCAGTAGGTGTGTCTTCAAACGCTTCAGTAGTTAAATCACTTTTAATATAGGCCAATTCGTCATTTAACTGATTAACTAAGTCGGTAAGGCTTGAATAAAATCCAGATGGTGCGGGTATGGTGGCTCCGGCTCGAAGAACTCCGAATCGATAGCCATTGATTGCAAGACCTTCAATGGAAGTGCCCGTAGCGTTCCTCCACTCCCAGCCCGGGGCGGGCGGTGCAACAGTATATTGCATCCCCTCGTTAGGGATGTGATAATATCTGGTAAAGTAAAGTTGTTGGAATAATTGAGTATTGGTGGGAGAATTATAATAATCCAATTCTTGGGGTGCAAAACCAGTTCCAGACGCGAGCGATTTTGACACTTTTAAAACTTGAAAACCCACGGTAGGATCGATAAAAGGCGTAGCAGGGGTTCGTGTATTAACAACTTGGCGGTAATTAGCGTTTAAAGATCCCGTATCATAAGCCACAGCCCAAGTGCCTTGTGGCGTTCTTCGGGTAGTGTTCCCACCCAAAATAATCGATCTCCCTGATGGTGCCCCCACAGCATCATAAGGGTTAGGGGTGTCTTTATTACTATAAGTTTTAATGTTAAAACTACTACTGGGAAATGATAATTCTCGGGCCGTAAATTGATCGGGTTGTGCTCCCACATTATGCCATGTCGTTCCAAGTTCCAACCCCGTGGCTGTTTCCCAGACACCACCTTTAGAAGCGTAAGGTCCAACTACCTTGGTATCTTGAACATATTGTTGATAAGAACCTTTTTGAAAAGCAACTAAATCGGGTTGAAAAACCATTATCTCAGCGCGTGGTTCTGGATTAGTAATCTGAACACATAAAACAACAGGGTAGGTATTGACGAAACTGGTGTTAATATCCAGACAAGGTGCAATAACTTCCACAGAAGCATTGTCTAAACTTGAATTGACAGTTCCTGTGGCGGTAACATCTTCAATACAGAAATTACGTTTGGTAAAAGCAAAAAAGACACCAATATCAATTAAGTTTTCATTAGCCAAGCCAGTTATGGCACCGCCAGTATAACCATTTTGTCCGTATAATAGTAAAGGCTCGTAATCTAAAACTTCATTAGGGGCCACTCCTGTGGATCGGGCTTGTCCAGTTATTGGTTTTAATTGGGCATCATAATCCTGAACTAAACAATCTCCTCCAATAACCAACGTTCCCAAACCATCAATAGGGCCGTTGATGTCATTACCAACCGTAAACTGTATCCCTCCTTCTTGCTGGTTGACGACCGATTTAGTTCGAAAAATTGATTTTAATTTTCGAGGGATAAATCCATGCCTCCAAATGTGACCATCAGATTCTATAATGGGAGCCGTCGGTGGCGTAGTAGTTCGAACATTTTCGGGGTGGTAGGGATAAGGTGTCGGTGCACTCTGATCATAAACTTGAAATCCGGGAACTCCCATAGTAAACTCAATAGGTTTAATAATGGGTGCAATAGAAAAGGTGGATGTGGGGCAATAGGTTTGGCCGGGGAAATTGCGACCATAAGGAGTTACAACTGCTACTTCTGAGACAGGCATTTGCAAGACCCCTATTTGGTGGCCACGATAAGTATATTGTTCTAAGGGTGCTAACGCGACATCATAATAAACAAAATAACTTTTTGACCAATCATAAGAGCCGATCCCAATACCTATGGGAGATCCTGCGTTAGTGGCTGCTAAATCAAACATTTCTAAATGCATAGTTCGGCCCAATTGATCTTGTGGTAAAGCATTAAAATCCTCGTTTAAGTTTTCTAAATACGTTCTTACTTCTTCAAACGGTAGTGGGGCTCCTGCGGCCCGAAGTATTTGTCCACTTTTAGGATCGACATAAGGTTGTCCACCAGCAAGTCCGTTGGGGGTCCAAGTATTAGTGGTATCGTTAATTGTAGATTCAAAAGGAGCAACTATAAAACTAAACATCTGGGGATAATAATCTTGGTTCTGAAAAACAGAGTATTGATAAGGAGTATAAGGGAGTTCATCAAAAGGTGGTGGCGAACCAAGGTAATTATATCCTGAAATATCTAATCCCTTTACTCCAGTATATCCCACAGCCGTGACATACAAAGATTGTTGGGCTTGGCCAGATTGTGGTGCAAAGGTTCGGTAATCAATAACCATGGAATACAGACCACCTTCATCTAAAACCGTCGGGTCAACAAAAGCCTGAATGGCAGGGCCCATTTCTAAAGCAGATCGGGTGCAAACTAAATGCCATGCGGCTAAGGTGTTAATCCAATCAAAACTGACGGCTGCAAAAAATCCATCTCTCCACTCTTGGTTTTGTTGCATCATTTGAGCAGGATCGTAAGTTGGAAACGTGGGGTCGACTACTCCTGCATCGTTGGTATAAACTCCACTACCTGCCTGATTGTTAGCAGCATTAGCATCAAAAGACGCTTTGTAAGAACCGCAAATTAACACGGTGTTATTGGCTACCTGAATATCGTTAACGATCCATGAACCTGCCTCGGGTGTAATGCCATCCCACCTACCAATAGTATAAGGATCTTGCTTGTGGAAACCACCTGCAACGATAGCATCAAAGATACCATCTGGAAGATCTTCTACACTGAGATCAAAAGAAATACCCATGAGTAAGATTATTGACGCTGCTACTTATATCTATGGATTAATAATTACTGGCGAAAAATCGGAACAAGTCCCAGAAAAAGTATCGGGGATGTCGAGAATACGGTTGTAGGCAATATACCGAATATCCCACCAACGGCCGGGCGGGATTTCGATCGGAATCTTAGTTCGATAAGCAGGCTGATAATTTCGAGAAATTGGGTATGGTGCACCAATGCCAGAAATACCATCATAATCTCGACCATCTAAAGTTTGGTAATAAGCCGTGTCATCAAGAATGACATTGACAAAGCCACGAGGGCCCCAGTTAGAACCTTTTAATTCATCTCTTTGAAAACCGCCGGGGGTTGATCCGATATAATCAAGAACAATATATTCATCGGCTTCAGTGTAAAGGGATTTGGTTAAAACCCCGAAACCATCGTTAATGTCTGCACCGACTAAAACGGATTGACGACGCTCTGATAATTCTGCCAGTCGTTTCTTAGGTAAGTTACCTAAATCTACGAAATCGAACTCGTAGCCTTGACGACGGATGGCCATAATCTAAATTATCTGTTGCTGCTATTTATAACTTCCCTACTTGAATAGTAAGGCCGTAGGTGCCATCAGAGTAATCGAAGTAAACGTTATACAGCACATCAAATTGAGGGCCTAATGATTTTTCAGTGCCATCAGCAACCAGTTGCGGTAGGTTCTCGATGTGAGATTCCGATTCAATCATTTCTAATAACGACGAATAATTAGACTGGTAAAAGTCTTGTCCTGTCTGCGATCGCTCGATATCGTTGGCAACTGTAAAAGCGGTTTTCATGGCTTGAGCCAAGGTGTTGAAGATAGCAACGTCAAAAACGTTGGGATAGGTAGTAGTAACCACGAAAATAATATCTTGTCGAGGTAACCAGTTAAGCATAAAACAGAGTGAGCGTTTCGACTATTTATATCTTAACTAAAGTGATAAGAAGGTCTCGAATATCAGATCGGTATTCATTAGAGGGATTTTCTTCAAACAAAATGGCTCTAAAAGTAGGGCTTACTCCTGTTTCTTCGATATAGTGAAACATAAAGTTTCGAAAAGCAATAGATTCTAAGGGACTTATCACACCTCCACTGCCAAGACTTAAGATGATAAAAGGAGCGTCAGAACTAACATTAAGTCGATTTAATACTTTTGGATCGTCGGTGTAAAGAGCAATCTCACGAGGTCGATAAGGAGCCTGATTAGGATCGGCGGGTAATGTTAAGTCGGCTAAATAGGAAAAAAACTCTTGTAACGATTCCCATCGATTGACTTCAGTAGTTCCGTTAGCCAAAGCCCAATCCAGACCCCAAACAGCATTCGTTTTTTCGGGAGTGGTGATAGAAATATACTGATCAGGTTGTTTCAACCAGTTGATGATAGACATAGTTATCGCCTATCATCAAGATGTCCAAGCCGACGCATGGCTCGCTTCGTTCGGATTTGATTTTGGGTCGTGCGTTGCTTCTGACCGTAAAGCGTGGCTTTAATTTTCTCTCTGCGCCTTTCTAATTCTAATTCGGCTTGCAGAGCAGGAAGATCCATGTGGTGATTAACTTGCTTAATCCACGAAGGCTGCTGATTCTGAGGGTGTAATGGGGTGGTATCTTGAGGAAGGGGTAATAACCGAGTATCGGGTTGGTCTAAAGTTCGCTGAGTCATTCCTAAAGCAGCCTGCTCCCGTAGTTGCTTTTGTCTTTCGGCTCGCAAGGCGGCCATAAACTCGGCCATGTTAGACACTATTATTCCTCCGGTTCTTCAGTTTCGGAGACTTTGTTTTTAAGATAAAACCCAAGATAAACTACTCCTACCGATCCAAGTAGCATTCCTGCAGGAACGTGACAGCCCATAGAATAAAGCGTTCTAAGGTTGCTAACGGCAAAATAACCTCCGCCGATGATAGCAGCAATACCTAAATAATTAACGGGGGTCATAGATATATCTCCTTGTCTCGACTATATGTAGTTTTGCTTATCGACGAGTGGGGTTCATATTTGGCATCCGTCCGCCCATGATCCACCTGATCATCGCCAAAACAGCGATACAATATCCAAGTCTTTCTCGATAAACGGCCATTTCAGCCGATAATTTTAAAGAACCTGAAAGATTACCCTGTTTACCCATGGTTATGATCCTTTTATTGAGATTACTGACCATACGCTCGTAGGATCGCTTGTGTTCTTCAAAAGTGACGAAGATTTCTTGCAGATCGGACTTAGTAAACTCTCGCATAGGAGAATATTAGTGGCACGACTATTTATATTTTCACAAGAAGTCTAAATAACGATAATCGTAGTTAATGGTAGGGATAGGTTGAAGTTTTGGGTAGTATTCTGGGCCACCACGAGAGGAATAAAACATAGGGTCTTTAGCAGTTCGACCAGTTATTGACTGGATACTTCTCCAAGTATATCGAGGAGTGGTGGAATCATAAGGCTTTTTTTTCCAATCATCATAACTTATCTTTTGTAGTTTTTGTTGTCCACCAGTATAATTTTGAACTGGATAGGGTGTGGATCGGTAACCGGGTGCTCCTTTGTATTTAGCATAATCCATAACCACAGTTCTGTCATTCACAACTAAAATGTTTTGAGAGACTGCGTTTTTTCGACCGGCTCGATAAACATAATTAAAATAAGGGCCGTGTGAAGTGGTTTGATTGGGGGCGGAGGTTTTTCCATAAACTAAACTAACTCCGGGATAGGTTTTTGGATTGCCTAAAGTAACATTCCAACCATTGTTGACTGCTGCAGGATACCAATCGTAGACTTCTTGATCGATATCTGTTAACTCAAACTCTGCCATGTTTTCGACAAAACTTTTTAATCCCAAGCCTTCATTATTATAAATAGTTGGCCATGTAGTTCTTCGAGTATTGGGTTGTCCATACTGCCCATAAATCTCATTAAACAAATCTCCATAACTTATTGTTCGAGCCGTATGTTCCAAAATATACAGAGCATAAAGACCGCAGAAGTGTCCAAAGACGGTGCTAATGGCTGCATCCCACTTTTGTTTGGTAGAATAAGGTATTCTTTCAAAGTCAACGAAATCCTGTGTTTTCATCTTATCATACAACTGCTGTCGTATCACAGATGGATCGGTAGGAAGGGTTGAAACATCCAACATAGATCTAAATTAGGCTTTCTACTATATGTAACTTTAGGAAAATGATTCTCCACATCCACAAGATGATTCGGCATTAGGGTTGTTGATTTTAAACCCGCCACCCATCATTTTGTCTACATAATCAATCTCGATACCATCTAAAAGATGCGAGGCTGCATTAGGAATCAATACTCTGAAGTCAGAGATTACTATTTCTTGACAATCACTTTCAACACCCTCTATGACTTGAAGATCATACATGTAACCCGAACAGCCGCCAGAAAGAACTCCTATTTGGAGGGCTTCCTTTTCCGACATGACTTCAGATAACATCTGAATGGCACGATCGGTGATGCTTATCATAGCCTGAACGGGTTCAGGTTGATAAACCACAGTGGCTACTTCGCAAGTCCCACAATCCATGATTTCACCTTATTCTTCTAAGATATCAAGAATGCCGTCGCCATCATCGTCGTTATCGAGGTAATCCTCGATACCATCGTTGTCGTGATCGAATTGTCCTGTGTTGTCATTACCATCGTTCATTTCAAACCAGTCGGAAAGTCCGTCATTGTCATCATCCAAATCAGTGGCGTCCCAAATGTTATCGTTATCGTGATCATAGCGGTAGGAAGACCATGCTCCACCAATTTCATCAACGTCAAGAATGTTGTCGTTGTCGTCATCAGTATCAACACCATCGTCCATGCCATCGTTGTCGTGGTCACGGCTGGCATCAGAACCATTGTCGTAAAAGTCTTTGTAATTATCGATCCCATCATTGTCAATATCAAGATCCACAACATCAGAGATGCCGTCGTTATCATGATCGTAAATGTTGGTATTATCATTACCGTCATTAACTTCTTCTTCGTCGTTAATGCCATCGCCGTCGTCATCATTGTCTTCGGCATCGTCTACACCATCGTTATCGTGGTCGTTTGGTGAATCATCCATAGAATCTGGGATTCCATCATTATCATCATCATTATCCAAATCATCAGGAATGCCATCGCCATCGTTGTCATTATCACCATTTTGTTCTTGATTGTCCAACTGTTGACCTTGTTGTTGTTCATTCTGTTGACCTTGTTGACCTTGTTGACCGTTTTGGGTTTGTCCCTGTTGCTGCTGGTTCTGGCCATTGTTATTTTGACCGTTCTGTTCCTGCTGCTGTTGCTCGGACTGTTGACCTCCTTGTTGACCGCCTTGCTGTTGTTGTCCTTGGCCGTTGTCTTGTTGCTGGCCCTGTTGTCCAGATTGACCTTGGTTACCTTGCTGGCCTTGCTGACCGCTTTGCTGACCTTGCTGTCCAGCCTGACCTTGTTGGCCTTGTTGGCCTTGTTGACCTTGTTGACCTTGCTGGCCCTGTTGGCCTTGTTGTCCCTGACCTTGTCCTTGACCCTGACCTTGTCCTTGGCCCTGTCCCTGACCCTGACCTTGGCCTTGCCCTTGTCCTTGTCCTTGACCTTGGCCCTGACCTTGTCCTTGTCCTTGGCCTTGCCCTTGACCCTGTCCTTGACCCTGACCCTGCCCTTGGCCTTGTCCTTGTCCCTGACCTTGGCCCTGACCTTGTCCTTGTCCTTGACCCTGTCCTTGACCTTGGCCTTGGCCTTGGCCTTCGCCACCTGCGTCGGATTCTCCACCGCCTTCAGTTCCTCCGTTCCCAGATCCAGCATCGGATTCTTGGAAATCGGGGTCGTAAGCATCGGGAATACCGTCACCGTCTGAATCGGAATATTCTCCATCATTAGGATCGGTAGGGAACTGATCAACGTTGTCGGCCTTGCCGTCACCGTCGGTATCAGAGTTATTTGGATTTGTGCCTTGAGCATATTCTTGAGCATTGGTTAAACCATCGCCATCTGGATCGGCGTTACCATCGCCACCATTGGTTGGGTTAAGTCCATTGGAGACTTCCCAGCCATCAGGAAGGCCATCGCCATCTGAATCCGCATTGTTCATGTTAGTGCCGTGAGTTTGTTCCTCAGAGTTGGTAAGACCATCTCCATCCCAATCAGCCCCACCATCAGAGGGGTCAAGAGGATCGGAACCGTCACCGGCCACAACACCTGCGCTCATAGTGAGCATCAGGGCAGTTAAAATTGTAAGCATCGTATTTTTGAATCTGTTATTTTTCATAGTAATCTATTTCCTATATATTGTTGTTCATAGGGAACCCACTGTTCCCTCTAACGTAGAATAACCGTTTCCTTCTATATATAGTTTCGGGTGTGGTGCATCACTCATTATCTAAGAGTTCTTCTGCATGGTGTTCACGATGACAATTAGAACAAAGTAATTCTAAAGTATGAACTTTGGCCTTGAGATCTTTCCACGAATAGTCAGTAATTCCCTTTTGACGCAGAAGTCCTGAACCACCTTGTTGGCCCGGTCGAACCGTTCCCCAGTGTTGTTTATAAGAAGGATCGTTATGATGAACATCCAAACCCGCCGGGGTTGAGTAATCACAGCGATTGCATTTGCCACCTAATTCTGCTAACAACCAATCTTTCTTTTCAGATCGGCGTTGCTTTTTATTGGCTACTGATTTCTTAATCGATTCTTCTCGATTACGCAGATAATAAGTTCGCTGATATTGCTTTTGATATTTCTTGCGTTTTTCAGGATCTGCAAATGGCATAGCAATCACGCCATATCTTCTTTCATCTCATCATCAAAGTCATGAGAATCATCAGTGGATACAGTCTCTGAATCGTCAGAGATTTCCTCAGAAGTCAATTCTTCAACAGTGACTCGAAAAACTTTGTTGTTTCGACGCACAGTTTTGGTGCTAATTACTTTGAACTCGGGCTTTTTGGGCTCAGGCTTAGGTGAAACTTCGTCTAAAGCAGATTCCATTAGTTCGGTGTGCATTGTTGTGTCGGTCATTTGACTTAGAAGATACTCCATCAAAGTCATTTGTCGTGTGGTGCGGAAATAATTATCATACCATCGCATGAAACATACTCGTGATAACACCTACTTATACCTTTCGTGGGGTAGATTTTGAAAACTTGTCTTGAACTTGCTTGATGTTAATAGCATTCCAAACACCAGAATAAGTTTTTTTAAGCCAACTATCATTTACCACTGATTTTTGCCATGCTTTATTGAATTGATCATCTGTTGTTGCCATTAACAGGCCATCTGCCGATCCAAATGTATTGGAAGACGATTTTAATTTTTCATAAGTTGGGTTAAGAATCTCCGTAGTTGTGGTTTGGACACCATCTTTTAAAGCAACTATGGTAACAGAATTGTAGGGAATTATAAAAACTCCTTTTGAGAGTTCAGGATCGTTATCAACATCGCTTAAAACGGCAAATACATTATCTACACTGTAATCTAACGTAGTTCCAATATCAAGATTTTGCCAATCAAGATTAAAGTAATGTTTAGATTTATCCACTTGATCCTTATTATAACTCCACTTATAAGTTAAATCAGCACCACATTTTTGGCAACGGCCATCCCATTCTGGTATGTCATAGGAGTCAATATCCATCTTGTGTGATAATGGATCGCATAAAGTAGTCATAATATCATCTCAAAAAATGATCAGCCAACTGTCGGGCAGAACGATTATCAGAAGGGTAATGAAGTCCAGCACGGACTCGTGCGTTAGCGATTCTATTAGCAATACGGCGAAATGCAAAATAATGTAAAAGATGTTTTCGACCTAAGTAATCGGCTAAAATATAGGCTTGAAAGGCGTGTCCTGAAGGATAAGAAGGAGTGTCAGCAGTAGAACTTTTTTGAGGTATAATGTCAGATACCTGTGAAGGGCGGGGTCGATTATAATAATCTTTTAGATCTAATAAAATAGTATTGTAACGTAGGGCTTCTTGGCGTAATTCTTCAGGATCATAAGCAATACCTTTAGCATTTAAATATTCAGTGAAAGCAGTAATTGGACTTCTATCAGTTAATTCAAAGTAGTAACTATCGGGTTTTTTCATCATTTGCTTGACAATAGCAGCCTCAGCCACAGAATCTGGATACTCTGCGGATCGAGTAGGCAAATAAGAATGATATCCAATCATGTAATCACCGACGATCGTTTTTGAGCATTTCTTTTAAGCCGGGGATATGCATGTCTACTTTGGGAATCATCGATAAATCGGCAGAAGTTTTGGGTGCCCCCATCTTGCTATCAGCACCGATCTTTTGGCCACCTCGTCCGGGCTTGGTAGCGTCACGATGGGCTTTAACGATTTCTGCATCAGTAATGTTGGGTTTGAGTTGTGGTTTTATAGCAGAGGCCATAATTTTATGTTTTTCGGCAGCCATGGCTTTTAAGATATCATCGTTTGTGGTCATAGTTGTTTCCTCCCGTATAAATAGATGTCATCATTATCATCATTGGAAATATGAACTCGAAGGTGTGATATTTTACCCTCAGTAATTCGATAAATCATCTTTTCAAACAATACCATAGATGCGTCAACATCATCTCCTCCGACCTCGTTTCTACTATTAGTCAAGTATTCTGGTTGAAGTGTTTTTGGATCGTCAGTAAAATAATAAGCCGTAACAACTACTTCACCATGATTCCAACTGTCTGGAAATCCACAAGAATCTTGTAAAGCCGTGGCCGAAAGTGGTTCAAGTCTTAACTCGCTACGAACATCTTGATCCCAAGAATGCCATTCAAACAAATAGTATATAGGATCCCGATCCGATCTCAACCAGTTAATGATTTCCATTATACCACCAATCCTGACATCGACAAATATAGAGTTGACTCTTCATTTCTCGACTCTGCCATAAAAGTCCATTCATGGCCTAAGTGAAATCCTATCAAAGTAACTATGCCAGTCCAATCGTTGCTTTCCATACCTGAGGGAGAGTCTTGATCATATATTTGCTCAATACCACAAGTTTTACATCTAAAGAATGCACTATACTCATCAAAGTCATCGCCTGTGTAATAATCGGCCTGCTCGGAAAAACCATACCTAAAGGCTTTATAGGGTGCGAAGTCAAGAATAAACTTTTCTTTTCCTTGACGTAGTAAATTATCAGGGCATGGTTGGACAACATAATTTCCCACCAGATCTTCAAGCAGATTCTGATTATCCATATATTGACCCGTAATCAAAGGTGTGGATCGAATCCAATTGATTATATCGGCCATGATATAATATAGTTATTACAACTACTTATAGTTTCACTCGTAGTCTCGGAAAGTAACTCCGACAGGGAAACGTGGGATTCCTGCGACGGTGTAGTCTTGGAACTTAACAGTTAGCATCTCACCGATGTAATCTTGAGCGTTCTGAAACATCTTTTTCTTTTCAGCACGAGTTCCCATAGGGCGAACCGTAAAGGTTTTGCCTTGAGGAGTCTTACAGACCCAAATCACAGTGCCAATATCATTACCTTGTCCTTCTTGGAAACCAACGACTTCAAACTCTTCATCATCGAACTTCTTATACTTTTGAAGATAATAGGATCGGCGTCCTTGATAGGGTGATTTAGGATCTCTAATCATGACACCTTCATAGCCATCTGCCAGATTCTGTGCCAAAAGGTTGTCAATATCTTGTTTAGTCTTAACCAAGAAATTAGGAACCATGGTTAGACGACCAGATTTATCTTTCTTAGCATAACTGTTGGCTAACTTCCAACGATTGACGAAAGGCATAGCATCATCATCAGACTGAATCAGATCGAAGATATTAAGAGATACTTCCTTAGAGTCTGCGATATCTTGGGGCTTGAGTTTAGCCCGACGAGTAAGTCCGACGACCTTTTGGAAGTTTTCGGCGGGGGTTGCTCCCAAAGTTGTAGAGTATAGTTCGCCATCAAGAATAGTGCCTTCAGGAAGTCCAACGGCTTTAATAGCGGCTCGAATCCCGGGCATTTCTGGAAACGGCTTGTTATTACGAGAAACTAAGGAAACATCTCCATTAGGTAGCACTTGGGCTAAACAACGAACACCATCAAGTTTAGGTTGGGCAATAGCGGGCAAAGCGATTTTATGGCCGTGCTTTTCATAGTTATGGGCTAACATGGCTTTTACCATTTTGCTGGCCAAGACTCCAATACCTGTGGTGTTAGTAGTATAACCATCATCAATTTTTTTATTTACTTTACTGTCAAACTGAAGTTTGGATTGTTCAGCAAGGGTGCGGCCTGCTTTTCCTGCTGGAATGTTGGTTCCTTTGTCTTCGACCACAGCACCACCCACGACACCGTGGGAGGTTTTCAAAATATGTTTCGATCCATCATCTTCGATAGTAATAGTCCAGCGTCGAACTTTTCCAGTGCTGTCTTTCTTGTAAAGGCTGTAAGGCCCCATGATTACGAGATTGCTCATAGTCTTTACTGATGTTGCCATCTATATAAAGATTACGGTTCTAACGCATAACTTTGTTTACTTAACTGACTTACGCTTAAGATCCAATTCACAAACGGTGCAAATCAATCTGGCTTGATCGGTATGAGTGCGAATCTTGTCCCAAGATTGGTCTTCGACAGGCATAGGCAGTAATTCATGATCATTACTTCTAACTCGAAGATATTGCCATGTGCGTTCACCGCAGAAAGGGCAAGCCGATCCTAAAGCCTTGACCAACCAGTCATGTTTTTCTTGACGTAGTTGCTTTTTATTGACTTTAGATCGAGGTTTGATATCGATAGCATTATCAGCATAATATTTCTTATTATACTTGGCCATGTAGGCTCGCTTCTTTTTTGGATCAGAATAAGGCATAATAAAAACTGGTCCTTACTGCTATTTATAGTTTGTCTTCAAGACCTTACATCATATTTTGAAGGAAGGCTAAGGCACCGGGAACGGCGGCAAGTAAGAGACTCCACCACCGACCCATTTTTCGATCAACTTCGCTGACCTTTTCTTCTAAGACTGCTAAACGAGTTGTCATTGGTGGTTGACCGTTACCATCACGAACCACTTTGAGTAAAGAAGTAATATCTTCTTTTAGATCTCCGACAGTGATATCTAAACGTTCCAAGGAGACACGATAATCAGAATTATCGGCCATGAAGCCTTCCATCATTATGGCGAAGTCTTCGACAAACTCCTCAATTTTATCACGGTTAGTCATAGGGATCACTCCTTGGCGAATCGAAGTGCTTTGGCCAATAGAACTTTAGCACACTGATCCAGATGTTGCAATCGATTAACGGATGTAGTAATATGAACTTGTGCCAGTTGTGCTGAATGTCCGACTTGTTGCACGGCGAGTTCAAACTGCATAGGTAAAACTACCATCGCTGCTATTTATAGTTTACGAAGGGTAGTAACCACAATTTTGTGATTGTTACCTATTGTTTATACTTACGGTTCCTAATTCCCCATAGGTTAACTTTATGACTTCTAACACGGGTAAGAGATGGGGTATCTACCTTATCGATCAAGATAAAATCTCTAATTCCTCGAAGGGCAAAAGTTATTTCACGGGATGTTGGAACGTGCCTTCGGCCTGAATTGACAATGTTCTGTCGGATTTGTTCGGCAGTAGCAGGGCTTTTTGAAAGCACCTGTCTGGCTACGTCTTCGATTAATTGTTGTTTGCTGCGACCCATGCTATATATTAGGAGCCCATACTATATAAATGTTGGGGTTATGGGTAACTAAGGCTAACAATCATTCGTCAGCAACACTGGAAACAAAGTCAATTTCACAGACATCATTATCACAAAAACGCTCAGCAATAATCTCTTCACCTTTGACACGACCAAATGACAACTTGCCTAAGCCTGCCATCATAGAATCATAGGTTTCTTTGTCAATGGCTTCATAAGGCATTTGCGGATAAGCCCCATAATCCAAACGAGGCAAGAAAGAAATACCCTTTAATTGATATTGGAAGACGTCTAAAGCATTAGCGATCTGATCTCCCTCGGCAACAGGATCGAAAGTAACCGTAGATGAAACTTGATTATCAGCCCAGTATCTTTGAGCCACGGCTGACAAGGCTAACTGTTCCCACATGGAAACATCAGGCAGGGTGCGAACTCCTTCGCCAACATCGACGGGAACTTCAACGACCACAGTATCTTTCTCAGCACCGAAAGCAGGTTCAACTTTGTAGCCTGCCTTTTCCAAAGCAGGAACTAAAGTGGAAATCTTGCCCAGCCTCATACGGCGAATGTAATATCTTGATTCTGGGAAGTGAATGCCGGGGGTTGCTCCCGCCAATAATGATACAGTGCCTGAGGGCTTGATAGAAGTAGTTTTAATAGACTTAGGAATCGCAAACCAATCTGAATACTCGGCATCAAGTCTTTGGATATGATCATAACCAGTGTCCATCCAATCAATAAGAGTGCTCATGCCACGGTCAGCAAGGAATTGAGCAATTCCAGACATCGAGCATCCGATCCTGCGATTACGCAACATAACTCGGTTGGTCTCAGGCCAATGGGTTTTGCCCAAAGTAACCGTCTTAGCATAAAGATAAGCGTATTTGAGAGTCTTAAGATAATCCTCCACAGAATCGTGGTTATTAGGGAAGGTTTCTACTAAGCAACACAATTCATAAGATTCTAAAGTTTGTTCCAAACACGGGTTGCCACCTTTAGCACGGTGATCTTTGTTGTTGATAGGATCTTTCATGCGGCCATAGGCTTTCATGTTGTCTAACCAAGCGTAGCCGGGTTCGCCATTGAGTTTAACTCTTTCAGCCGTAGGTCGATAATCCATACCAACGGAAGCAAACACCGAATTGTTGGAAGTCCAGCCGTATTCAGCACGGTGGGGGTTAACCTCGTAGTTTTTGAGATCAATGTATTCCTCAGAATCTGCAGGCCCAAAGACGATTTCAGCGGTGCGCCTCACGTTGCCTGCGACAACGCACTTTCCAATGAGGTTCATAATATCGACAATAGCAGTTTGAGAGATCGGGGATCCAACTTCTTTCCCCAAGAGGCTTTCGACAGTCTCGTGAAGATCAACTAAAGGTCGAGGTCCTGAGGATTCTCCTCCGAAGCCACGGATCGGTGCACCTGCTTCTCGGATAGCAGAGTAATCAAAGGTAACAGGGGCTGTGCCGAGGAAAAAGGATTCAATTTGCATTCTAAGGGATTCTACCCAGCCTTCACGAGTGTCGGGAATCACATAAACTTCGGGCTTACGGCTAATAGATGGGCCTTTGACAATAATGTTGCCAGCACCTTTGACATCGAAACCAACGCCAACACCAAGCATAGAGGCATCCATAAGGAAGGTAAAAGGTGCAGCCAGATCTTCTCGTAGATTTTCAGTGGAAACGAAAGCGCAGTTATTGAGCGCAGCAAAGAGTTTTCGCTCTTCAGTAATTGGAGTTCCCATGGCCCACAGACCTCGGCCCGGTGGCAAGAACTTCATGTTCCAGATCCGATCATACATTTCCTGTGCAGAGTGTTGTGCTTTCCAAGCGTTCCATCCTAAGCCATTGTGTTCAATATGGGTTTTTTGCATATTGAAAGTGCCTTCGACTACTCGCTGAACGGTTTCCCACCATTGTTCGTTTTTACCATCGCTCTTCAAGCGTGAATAAGTGCGGTTGTAAACCAATTCTCCCAGACCATTGAAACCAAAGGGGGCTTTCTTACGGCGATATTTGCCAACGAAGGCATCGGTTAGGTAGAATCTATCAGACATGGAATAGAAGTAATCCCTTCCATCTATTTATACTTAACTGTGGTGGTTTCTAAACCCTCAAAAAAATCTCTTAGTTTTGTTAACTGTTGTTTGGGTTGTTTGGTATAGTTACTCATAAGTCGGTGTCAAGACCCATTTTTCATCCAATC
>JAAHTH010000238.1_pt2 | contig 41578 bp, 70 predicted proteins | sample 6116091 | NCBI WGS metagenome assembly JAAHTH01 (sample SAMN13939990, study PRJNA603662) | sponge metagenome | isolation source: marine sponge | host: Mycale hentscheli | place: New Zealand | collected 2006 | reverse complement strand
ACATACAGAAATTTTCGATACTGAAACTTCTGATAGAGCGTTTGAAGAAGAAACTTTGATCGTAGGGTTTGGTAATGCGGAAGTAAAATCCGAAGGTAGCGGTGTCAGATTTGATACAGCTAACGAAGGTTATACATCTCGTTACACCCACGAAACAGTTGCTTTAGCATTCGCACTAACCGAAGAAGCAGTTGAAGATAATCTATATGACAGACTCGGAGCAAGATATACCAAAGCACTAGCAAGGTCTATGGCTAATACAAAGCAAATCAAAGCTGCATCTGTATTGAACAACGCGTTCTCTACAACAGGTGGTGATGGTAAAGTGCTTGTAGCTACAGATCATCCACTAGGCGGCGGCGGTTCACTAGCAAACAGAGCTACCACTATGGCGGATCTTAATGAAACTTCACTTGAAGACGCATTAATTAATATCTCTACATTTACGGATGATAAAGGTCTTAACATTGCGTTAAAAGGTATGAAGCTCATTATTCCACCACAATTAGTATTTGTGGCTGACAGATTATTACAAACTCCTGGAAGAGTTGGTACGTCTGACAACGACATAAATGCTATTAAGAATACTGGTATGCTACCTGATGGCTATGTTGTAAATAACTATCTGACAGATACAGATGCTTTCTTCTTGAAAACAGACTGTCCTGACGGATTTAAGTATTTTGAAAGATCACCAATGACAACTTCATTGGAAGGTGACTTCGATACTGGCAACATGAGATATAAGGCTAGAGAGCGTTACAGCTTCGGATATTCTAACTTTAGAGCCGTTTACGGTTCTCAAGGAGCTTAAGGAACGATTTATTGTAGCGTTTCTCACTCAACTACAATTCTTAAGGGGAGCTTCGGCTCCCTTTTTTTGTTGATTACTTTTATTTCTAGGTGTAAACTCAAGATAGTTTTAAATTAATTAGCTTAATGAGGATCGATTCGATTTCCATTAATACAAGTAAAGGAGTTCATAATGGCTAATCCACATTTTCAAAACTTAATATTATGGGCAGGTAATACTGTTGCTACGGAGCACAAGAAAAATCAGCCTATGTTCGCACCCTATCCATCAGATCAAACATTTTATATGTATCATAATGATTTTTTTACATATAACTCTGGTGATTGGACTATAACAACTACTGAGGCTGGTACTGGTAGTGCAACTGAAGCTGTGACTTCATCAGCAGGCGGAGCTTTATTGCTCACAAACGCTGCTGGAGATAATGATTTAGACTTTTTACAATTAAAAGGTGAAGGGTTTAAATTAAGCACAAGTAAGAAAGCATACTTCTCTGCTAGATTCAAAGTTAATGATGTAGATCAATCTGATTTTGTTATGGGTCTAGGTATAACAGATACAACACCTCTTGATACAACAGACGGTGTATTCTTTATCTCAGCAGATGGTGATGCAGGGTTAGATTTCTTAGTAGAGAAAGATAATAGTGCAACATCTACAGAAGATGTAGCAACTATGGCGGATGATACTTTTATTACGACAACTTGGTTTATTGACCCAGATGCTTCAAAAGTATTTTATTCGGTAAATAACGCTGCCCCAGTTGGAGTTGCAATTACTAACTTACCAGATGATGAAGAACTAACCGTATCATTTGGTATTCAAAATGGTGAAGCTTCAGCACAAACTATGACTATTGACTACGTAGTAGCAGCAGTTGAAAGATAAGGAGTAAACAATGGCAGATACAGTAACTTCACAAACTATCCAAGATGGTGAGAGAGTCGCAGTATTAAAGTTTACTAATGAATCTGACGGTACAGGCGAGTCTTCAGTCAAAAAAGTTGACGTATCAGCACTTACAACCAATAGTGCTGGTGAATCTTGCACAAGCGTATCATTAGCACGTATTTACTGGGCAACTAGAGGTATGGGCGTTGATATTGAGTTTGATGCTACAACTAACGTTCTAGCTATTCCATTACCAGCAGATAGCACAGGTGATGAATACTATGACGATAGATTTAGCGGTATACCAAACAACGCAGGTTCAGGCGTTACTGGAGATATAGACTTTACTACGGTAGGTCACTCAAGTGGTGATGCTTATTCGATCATATTGGTTTTGAATAAGAATTATTAATGAATGGCAGAGTACAAAGGCAAGAACGTAACTCTTAATAGACCTAGGGCTATCCCAAAAGGTAGCCCTGGTTATGGTAAAAAACGTAAAGAAGTTTTTGTCAAAGGTTGCAGTAGCGAAAGCTCTAGAGTCAAACGTATAACCTTTGGTGATGCCAAACTTGGCATGCATAAAAACAACAAAGCAAGAAAAAAATCATATTGTGCTCGTAGTGGTGGCATGAGCGGTACTACAGATAGATGTAGTGCAAACTATTGGGCAAGAAAAGACTGGGATTGTTAAATGGCTAAAGAAAAAATAAAAAAAGTAATCAAAGGGTTAAAAAAAGCTAGTAAATCACATGCTAAGCAAGCTAAAACATTAGAATCCATAAAAATGAAAAAAGGTGGCAAAACAGAAAAAAAGAATAAAATTTGTCCAGAAGGTATAGCTTGGGCTAAAAGAACTTTTGATGTGTACCCAAGTGCTTACGCAAACCTAGCCGCATCTAAATATTGTAAAGATCCGAACTATGCAAAAAAAGCAAAAGGCGGTAAAAGAAAAGGTAAATTTGCAGGCGGTCCAATACGAGGCCAGGGTGCCGTCATGCCTGATAGATTAAGATAATGGGTGAGCTACAAAACTGGCTAGATGAAGATTGGGTTAGGATTGGGGCTGACGGTACTATACTTGGATCGTGCGGTAGCAGAAAGGAAGCAGAAGGTAAGCCTAAGTGTTTACCACGTAAGAAAGCTGAAGGCATGTCTAAAGAAGCAAGAGCTAAATTAGTGGCCCGTAAAAGAAAAAAAGATCCAAACCCAGACAGAAAAGGTAAGCCAATAATGGTTTCTAATAAACTAAGTGGGGGCGGTTCTGTAGTAAAAAAAACAATACGAGGTCAAGGAATTGTTATGGCCAGTAAATTAAGATAGAATAATATTATGTCAAAATTAAAAAACCCTGAAAAAGCAGATCTTAATAAAGATAAAAAAATTGATTCTTATGAAGAAACCAGGGGTTTAGCTATTGAAAAAGCTATGGCAAAACAAAATAGAATAAAAAAAGCTAATGGTGGTTCTATAGCAAAAGGTTGTGGAGCAGTTATGGAACAAAAAAGAAAAGTAACTACATTTAGTTAGGAGAAAATATGCCAAAACAAAAAACAAAAGTTGATCCAAAATTGCAAGCAAGGTTGGATGCTAAAGTAAGACCAGATGAGCCTGTAAAGGAAGATCGTATTTACTTAAATATGCCTAAAAAGAAAGCTCCTGCCAAGAAAAAAACACCTGTAAAAAAAAGCAGTACAAAAAAAGGTAAGAAATAATGTATAAGAGAACTAAAAGTTATGCTGTAGGCGGAAAAAAGAAAAGCATGAAAAAAGGTGGCGGAGCTATGAAGCCAAAAGGTATGGCAAAAGGCGGCATGATGAAATCAAAAGGTTATGTAAAAGGCGGTAAAGTTAAACCTAAAGGCATGAAAAAAGGTGGAATGATGAAGTCTAAAGGCTACAAAAAGGGTGGAAAAGCAGGAAATTCTTAAAAATGGGTTATTTGCAAAGCAATATACCTTATTTTAAATGTTGGGTTAGAAAAGAATACACACACAATCATCAAAAATATCATGGTGAGTTTTTACACGCTATGGTTATCGCAGTTACAACTATTCCAAAAAGATCTTTATCGTTTCAAGTAATATTTACTGGTGCAGAAACATACGATACAGATGAGCCTAACGTACATGGTGGAGCTATGTGGGCAAGAATGCCTCTTACAGCTCTTGTTGGTGACACTCCTTTTGAAGAATGGCCTGAAGCTATGCCTGCCTGGGCAGCACAACCGTGGGACTGTGCATCTCACACACATAGTGTTTACGTATTAGAGAACTGTACTCCTTGTCCTTGGTTAGCTAAAATTGACGGAAAGTTTTACCCAGCAAAATATTATTTTACTGTAGACTATACAGAGTCTGATACTGCTGATGATCCAGCTCAACACAAACAAACACACGTGCTTGAATTACTTGATGCAGGGGAGTGGACAGGTAATATGGTAGCCTTACCAAATAATAGAGTTAGAATTACACGTCCTGCTCAGTTTGAGTTAGGAGAGGGAGCACCAGACTTTAGGCCTTCTCAACATATTCATTACAGCAAATCTGATTTAGATTATACTTTAGATGTGAATCAAGTATTTGACAATTTATACGCTCCAGAGGAAGATAAGGATTAATTATGGCATTATCAGGAAGCACAAATTTTGAACCAAACGTAACTGAGTTTATTGAAGAAGCTTATGAGCGTTGTGGTTTAGAACTTAGAACAGGGTATGATCTTAAAACAGCTATACGTAGCGTTAATCTAATGTTAGCTGAATGGGCTAACCGTGGCTTAAACCAATGGACTATAGAGCAGGGTACACAAACTGTTACAGAAGGAACAACTGATTATCCTTTAAACGCAAACGTTATTGATATTTTAGATGTTGTAGTACGTAGAACGGTTAATAACGTGCAGACTGACATAAGTATGAATAGAGTTAGTAGGTCTTCTTATACAAACATACCAAATAAAACTACAAAGGCTAGGCCTTCACAATTTTTCTTTGATAAACTAAACACACCAGTTTTAAAAGTATGGCCTGCACCAGAAAACAGTACAGACGTTCTTGTTTTTAATAAAATAGTAAGAATGGATGATGCTGATGCGGCCACTAATACTATGGATATGCCTTTTAGGTTCTACCCTTGTTTTGTAGCAGGTTTGGCTTATTACATATCATTAAAAAAGAATCCACAACTTACTCCACAACTTAAAACTATATATGAAGAAGAGTTCCGTAGAGCAGCCGACCAGGACGAAGATAGAGCATCATTTAGAGTAAGACCTAATATTAGGATGCATTAATATGGCTTACGCCTCTGGTAAATTTGCAAAAGCTTTATGTGACAGATGTGCATTTGAATATAGACTTAGTGAACTTAGAGAAGAATGGAATGGTGCTAAAGTATGCTCAGATTGTTACGAGCCAAAACATCCTCAACTAGAACCATTAACAGCAACCGCAGATCCAGAAGCTCTATACAAACCAAGACCAAACAACGATAAAGAAGAAGGTGAAGGCTTTGTTGTTGTCGTAAGCTCTAATAATTTTAAACCAGATTTTATGAATCCTTCTACTTTGCCAACTAATTTTACAACTCCAAAGATGACAGCATCACTAGGTGAGGTTACAATTACTACATAATGACATTAGCAGAATTAAAAACATTAATACAAAATTATGTAGAAAATACAGAAACTACATTTGTAGCTACATTAGATGATTTTATTAAAAATGCTGAAGAAAGAATATTTGAACTAATACAGTTTGATTATTTTCGTAAAAACGTTACAGGTACTTTATCAACAGGTAATACCTATCTTACAGCTCCCACAGATTTTCAAATGAGTTTTTCACTAGCTGTTATAGATGCTAATGGTGATTACAAATATTTAGATAAAAAACATACTACATTTATGCGTGAGTTCTCTGTAGATCCAACAGACACAACATTACGAGGTCAACCTTTATATTATGCAGATTTTGATAAAGAACTCTCTACAGCCTCTAATAATGGCTCTACGTTGATTGTAAGCCCTGTACCAGATGCAGATTATAATGTTGAACTACACTATCTATTTAAACCAAATTCATTAGTTACAGACACAACTGGCACTTGGGTTTCTCAAAATGCTAGAAATGCTTTGCTATATGGATCATTAGTGGAAGCTAATATATTTTTAAAGGGTGAAAGCGACATGCAACAGCAGTACGAGCAACGCTTTTCACTTGAAATTACAAGGCTTAAAAACCTTGCAGAAGCTCGCGGAAGGAGAGATGAGTACCGTTATGATTCTTTGAGGACAACGGTATCTTAAAAAATACATGGAAAAAATTGAAAGTCTAAAGGGCAAATCAGTAGCTATAGTTGGTCTTGGTAAAAGCTGGTTTGATTATAATCTAGCAAAATCACACGGAGTTCACTTTGATGAGGTGTGGGCAATAAATGGTGTAGGTACGGTTATCTATCACGATAGAGTATTTATGATGGATCCTGCATCTAGGTTCTTAGATACAGAAGATGCTGGTGGACAAACCGAAAGCATGAAAAAAATGCTACAAGAACACGAAGGCCCTATTTATACGTGTGAATTAGATGATAGATGTCCTGGGTTAGTGGATTATCCTGTAGAAGAGGTGATTCAAGATTTAAACTGTTATTACCTAAATAACACGGTTGCTTATGCAATAGCTTTTGCGTTATGGAATGAAGTATCAGTTTTAAAAATGTTTGGGGTAGATTTTTCATACAAAGGTAACTTACATTTTGCAGAAGCAGGAAGAGGTTGTACTGAGTTTTGGTTAAGTAAATGTATAGCAGCAGGTATGCAAGTAGAAGTAGCACACACCTCTGGCTTACTTGATACAGATGTACCAGCAGAACAAAAACTATATGGTTATCATAGGTTAGCTAATCCTTTGGTAGTAATGGTGGATGAAAATGGTCTTAAAGTTGAAAAAATTAATAATCTTGAAATTACCAAAAAAACACAAGAACCTATGTTGATTGATCGTAATGATTCACACCTAAAACCACCAGAGCCAAACAAATGGTAGATTCTATTACACCAGCAGGTATGCCTGGATTAGGGGTCATAGAGGCTAAAACCAGTAATTATGGTGGTCATCCTCCAGAGTTTTGGGCGGAAAGACTTACTGAAAAAATAGTGAGTAGTAGCGATAGTGAAGATCCATATATAAAAGAACAAGCAAGAGCATACAGAGATATGATTTATAAGGTTTGTTTGATTTATATAAAAAATGCTATAAAATCTTATAAAGCCACTTTGATACAAGATTTATCTGGTCAAGGTAGTGAAGATATAGCAAAAATAATTAAAGGTATTTAATATGGCCATTACATCAACATTAACTACAAGTTTTAAAAAAGAACTATTAACTGCAACACACAATTTTGCAACTAATGGCAACGCTTTTAAACTTGCTTTATTCACAAGTTCTGCCACTATGGGAGCAACTACAACTGCTTATTCAACTTCACAAGAAGTGAGTGGCACCAACTACACAGCAGGCGGAGCCGCTTTAACTAAAGTTGCACCAACAAGTGGTGGTACTACAGGATTTACTGATTTTGCTGACTTAACATTTGGTACAGCAACAGTAACAGCTAGAGGTTGTTTAATCTATAATGATACAAATAGTGATAAATCTGTAGCTACTATAGACTTTGGTGGAGATAAAACTTCTACCGCAGGTGATTTCACTATTGTTTTCCCAGCAGCAGCAGCCAGTACAGCTATTATCAGAATAGCTTAATCTAGCCTAATATGGCTAATATAACTGGTTGGGGTAGAGGAACCTGGGGTTCTAATACTTGGGGAGAACCAAATCCAGTTACCCTTACAGGAGTAGCAGCAACAAGTGCTGTTGGCTCTGTAACTATCGTAGCGAAAGCAAACATAGTACCAACAGGACAATCAGCAACTGGATCAGTAGGAACTCCTACTTTTGATTGTGAAGCTAATCTAACTCTTACAGGTCAATCAGCAACATCCGCTATTGGCACACCAACAGTTGTAGCAAAAGCAAATATTACGCCATCTACACAAGTAGGAACGAGTGCTTTAGGCACCATATCTATAGTTGGAAAAGCAAACATAGTACCAACAGGACAATCTGCAACATCGGCCATTGGAGGAGTAGGTGTAAATGGAGATGCTGTTGCTAATGCACCAGGAGCTGTAGGATCTGTCGGTAGTGTTGGCGTAGATGTAGATGGAGAAGCTAATGTTATTATATCAGGAGTCGCAGCCACTTCAGCAGTAGGATCCGTTACCATTCATCACAACGCACAGTTTAGTATGGATGGTGTTAGTGCCACAGGTAATGTAGGTTCTGTTACCATAACAGCTAAAGGGAACATTAGTGTTACTGGAGTTGAAGCTATTGGATCTGTAGGTAGTGTATTAGTTTGGTCGCTAATAGATGATACACAAACAAAAAATTATGCTAATATAAATACTGACCAAAGTTCATCCTTTGCTGAAATAAATGAAACACAAACTCCAAATTGGGAAGAGGTAGCATAGAATATGGCAACTTATGTAAATGATTTAAGGTTAAAAGAGATAGCGACAGGTGATGAGTCAGGAACCTGGGGAACATCTACGAACACTAATTTAGAACTTATTGGTGAAGCATTTAGCTTTGGTACAGAGGCAATAACAACAAACGCTGACACACATACCACTACAATAGCAGACGGTTCTACTGATCCTGGTAGATCACTATATTTAAAATATACAGGTACACTTGATTCAGCTTGTACTATTACTATAGGGCCTAATACCGTATCTAAGCTTTGGTTTATAGAAAACGGTACTTCTGGATCACAAAATATAATCATTTCACAAGGTAGTGGAGCTAACATAACAATTCCACCTGGAGATACTAAAGCAATTTATTCAGACGGAGCAGGATCTGGTGCTGCTATGGTAGATGCTTTTGCTAGCCTTTCTGTTGTTGATCTTAAAGTACAAGATGATCTAACGGTTACTGATGATATGACTGTTGGTGGCACATTAGGAGTTACAGGAGTTTTAACAGCCACCTCACTAGACATCTCAGGCGATATAGACGTAGACGGCACAACAAACCTAGATGTAGTAGACATTGACGGTGCTGTGGATATGGCTTCTACACTACAAGTAGATGGAGCTATTACAGGTTCAAGCACAATCAATGGCGTAGGTATTTCTTATAACATAACTAACTTTTCAAATAGCTTACTCATTAGTAACGATGCTGGTACGGGTACATTAGATGCTGCTTCAAATAATACAGGTTTAGGACATGAAGTATTTGATGACTTAACAAGTGGTGATGATAATACAGCAGTTGGTGCTTTAGCTTTAACTAAACTTACAACAGGTGTAGAAAACACAGCATTTGGTTCACAAGCACTAGAAGCAAATACTACAGGTGGTTCAAATACAGCCATAGGTATGAAAGCTATGGAAGCAACTACTACTGGTGGAAATAACACAGCAGTTGGTGTTGCTGCTATGATGGTCAACACTACAGGACAGTTTAATGTTGCAGTGGGTGGTAATGCTTTAGATGCTAACACGACTGGTGATAGTAATGTAGCAATAGGTAGACTATCTTTATCAGCAAATACCACAGCAGATAACAACACCGCAGTAGGTACATCAGCTTTAGCAGTAAATACCACAGGTGCTGACAACAATGCATTTGGCTCTGGTGCTTTAGATGCAAATACTACTGGTGGAGATAATAACGCTTTTGGTAGAAATGCTTTAGGAGTAAACACGACAGGTTCAGGTAATACTGCTATGGGACATGGTGCGTTAGATGCTAATACTACAGCAGATAATAATACAGCAGTTGGTAAACTTGCTTTATCAGCAAACACTACAGGAACTGACAACACAGCAGTTGGGTTTTCAGCTTTACTATTAAACACCACAGGTGCAAAAAATACTGCGGTGGGTGCAAATTCATTAGATGCAAATACAACAGGTGGTAATAATTCTGCATTTGGTAGAGAAGCACTTACAAAAAACACAACGGGTTCTAATAATACTGGACTTGGTTTTGAATCATTAAAAGAAAATACCACAGCTTCTAGCAACACAGCAGTAGGTTATCAAGCATTGAAATTGAATACTACAGGTTCTGAAAATGTTGCAGTTGGTCAAAGTGCTTTAACATCAAACACTACAGCCTCAAACAATGTTTCTATAGGTTATTTATCAATGGAAGATACTACTACAGGACATTCAAATGTAGCTGTAGGACATTCTGCTATGGAGGCAAACACAGGGGGAGTTGCTAACGTGGCTGTTGGTGCTGGTGCGTTAGAGGGTGGTTCTTCTGATTCTAATACTGCTATAGGGCAAGGAGCTATGCAAACTAGCGGAGGCGATGGCAGTAACACAGCAGTTGGTAGATTATCTTTAAGCGACTTAACAACAGGTGATTCTAATAATGCATTAGGTTTTGAAGCCTTAGAAAAAGTTACAACTGGTAATCATAATACAGGTATAGGTTTCAGAACTGGTATGACTATGACAACTGCTAGTAATAATATCCTTATGGGTAACTTTGCAGGTGATGCAATAACAACTGGGTCTAATCATGCTGCTGTTGGTTACGCTGCATTGACTGAAATGACTGCAAATGGTGGTTGTTCTGCTTTAGGATATCAAGCGTTACAAAACACTACTGGTGATACAAATACTGGTGTTGGCGAACAAGCGGGTGCAAATGTTACTAGTGGTACAAATAATTTATGTTTAGGAGCAGGAGCAGGTAATAGTTCATCTCCAAGTGGAAATATTCTTACTACAAGCAACAAAATAGTTTTAGGAAATAATAGTATTGCTAATGCTTATATTAAAGTAGATTGGACTGTAACTTCAGATAAAAGAGATAAAACAGATATTGAACCTCTTACAATGGGATTAGATTTAGTTAATAAATTAAATCCTGTTACTTATAGATGGGATATGAGAAGTGATTATAAAGATAGCAACCCTGATGGAACGCATAAGAAAAATAAATTATATGGTGGTTTATTAGCACAAGATGTTGAGGAACTTGAAAGAGAATATGGTTATAAAGTAGAAAATGAAACAGCTATAGTAACCAGTAAAAACCCAGATGGAAATTATGGTCTTACATATTCTAAATTTGTACCAGTATTAATAAACGCAGTAAAAGAACTATCTACGCAAGTAGATGAATTAAAAGCCGAAATAAAAACTTTAAAAGGAGAATAATATGGCAGTAACAAAAGCAATAATTAAATGTACACCTTATGTAAACTCATCTAGTAAAGTAGATAAGTGGGATATAGATATGAAGTATGAAAATGATAGTGAGGGTGATAGCACTTACTATACTTCTACTTTTAATAAAACAATAAATCAACTTGATGATGATGGAAATGCTAACTTTACATTAAAAGCTAAAGGTAGTTGGACTAATGCTAACTTAGTAGCTATATGCCCTGTATCACAATGGGATGAAGTATTTGCTAGTCAAGTAGATAGCGTTATAACTAATCCGCCAGTTGAAAGCACACCCGACAAAGCATTTAGCGTACCTAGTTAAATATGACTGAAGGCCAGTTTCAGATCCATACCATGCCTGCGGTATATGTGTTAGAAACACAAATGCCAGAAGATATGATTGATAGTGTTAATGATTATATGGATGAATATAAACATGATAAAAACAAACAATCATTAGCTAATACTTTAGTAGGGCAAATAGACAAAGGAGAACAGTTACTGTTAGATCACAATGATAAAAGAATGGTCGACTATAATAATTTTATCTGTGGCCTTGGTGCTGAATATATTAATCATTTTTCTGCTTCGGGTAATAGTCTTAAAGTTCCTAAACAAGTTCAGATAGACGAAACCTGGTCAGTACATAGTTACGATGGTGACTACAACCCAATACACGATCACGGCACCAAAACATTAATGGGCATATCAACTACAGCTTGGACTAAAGTACCGCCACAAATAGGTGCAAAAGCTACAGCTAATTCACCTACCTATTCGCTATATAACGAAAGTGGACATTCAGACGGCTGTATAGCATTTCAATACGGACAAGTCTCTGTTATAGACGGCGATAGATTAAAACCAGCTCAATCATTTGTTATGACTCCAGAAGTAGGAAAGTTATTACTTTTCCCTTCTTGGTTACAACACATGGTCTATCCCTTCAAAGGTGAAGGAGAAAGACGAACCATCGCATCCAACTTAAACTGTTGGGATGTGCAATTACCAACACCTGAGGAGGTGCAATAATGGCAAAAGCCGAAAAAAAAGAAACCGTTGAGGTAGAATTTACGCCTGAACAAAAAAGTTTTCAAGCACACATACAAAGCTTGACAACAAAAATTAATCAACATCTGTTTGAGATTGATGAGTTACAGCCAAGTTTAAATATGTATAAACAGGCTCTAACCGAAAGTATGAAATCACAAACTAATGATATTTCAGAGGAGAATACAAATGACAATAATTAATATATTCACTTGGATCTGCACTATTATAGCTATAGCATCTTTTGTAGCCGCTATTACACCTACACCGCAAGGTAACTGGTGGTTATCAAAACTTTATAAAGTAATTGATTGGTGTGCGTTAAATGTTTTAAAAGCAAAGGATAAGTAACATGAGTTTTTTAAAAAGATTTTGGAACAACCTTACTGGTACTGAAGAAGTTAAAGTAAGATCAAGAAACAAAAAAGGACATTATGTTGCTGATGACAAATCAACACCAGATGTCAACGAAGCTTATACAACTAAAAGAGTCAAGAAAACAAAAATTACTACAGACAATATAGGCTAATGGCAAAATCACCAGATGCTTTTGTTTATAATGCAACGCTAGATCGTATTGTTGACGGAGATACCTTTGATTGTATTTTAGATCTAGGTTTTGATGTAAAACTACATAAACAAAGAGTAAGGCTACACGGTATAGATACTCCAGAATCCAGGACACGTGATCTTGCTGAAAAAAAACTAGGTCTAGCTGCTAAAGCAAGGCTTGGTGAGTTATGTTGCGGTAGTTTTAAAGTTAAATCACTTGGTAAAGGTAAATATGGCCGTATTCTTGGCATACCTTACACAGAAGATGGTAAAGATATTTGCCAAATTCTTATAGATGAAGGACACGCAGTTGAGTACCACGGAGGCACCAAAAGTAAGGTTTGGGGTGACTACTAAATCAAATGGATTCAGTAGTTCAATTAATTAATGAAGTAGGTTTTCCAATAGCAGCAGCTATAGGTTTAGGTTTATTTATCTGGAAGCTTATCAATAAAATTATTGACGGTATGGAAACTAAGGTTGATGTCCTAGATGAGAAAGTCTCTGCACAAATATCAGAAATAGAACAACGACTGGGTCAAAAACTAGACTCACAACACGGTATCTTGGTTGCTCTTATTGATAGAGTTAGATCTGTAGATAACGAGATAATTAGACAAGATACACTTCTCAAGACTATACTTGGTGTACCACAATTAATGCATACTGATAGGTTGGCAAAGGCGGATAGAGATGACCAAAGAAAAGATTAAATCAACAGAAGCTGAAAAATATAGACTTACAGTAACTTTAGTGTTTATTGGGATTGTTTTATTTTTAGGCATAATAGGTGTAAATTTAAAAGCAGACCAAATAGTTCACAAGTTTAAATCACCTAGTTTTAACGGCGTTGGTACTTCTTCACACTATTTAACTATAGAAAACCAAGAGTTTAGCCGTAAACTTACTATTAAAGAAGAAATTAAAGCTTTACAAGAAGAGATAGAGAGAGAAAAAGAAAACTCTACTTTAGCTAGATTTATGCGTAACTTAGAATCAAGAGTTTATGCAGAGTTATCAAGACAGCTAGTTAATAACTTGTTTGGTGAAACGCCAAGTACAGAAGGTACCATTACATTAGAAGGTAACACTATAGAGTATACTAGCGATGGCGTAACATTAACCTTAAAGATAACAGAAGCAGATGGCACAGTTACAGAAATCACAATACCTATTGGTACTTTTACTTTCTAGTTGTTCTATACTAGATCAAAGAGAAGATACATACGAACAAAGGTTCAAAGAACATGATGTAGTATCTATTCAAGATTTACAGTCTAAAGAGCTTAAAAACGTACCAATACCAGAAGTCAGTCCAGTAGTAGCGGTATACCCTACAGCATTTACCGATCAAACTGGTCAACGTAAAAGCAATAGTGAATTTGCACTATTTAGTACCGCAATAACACAACAACCAAATGCACTACTTATACGAGCTTTAAAACACGCAGGAGACGGTAATTTCTTTAGGGTGGTTGAACGTGTAGGACTCGACAATCTCACAAAGGAAAGACAGCTTATACGTTCTGCAAGAGAACAAACAGCTACAGAAGAAGATAGAAACAAAGCTCTTAGACCATTATTGTTTGCAGGTATCTTAATAGAAGGTGCCGTTATATCTTACGAAGCAAACTTAGAATCTGGAGGTATAGGAGCCAGGTATCTAGGTATTGGAAACAGCGTACAGTATAGAGAAGACAATATAACAGTTTCCCTAAGAATGGTGTCTGTAGCTACAGGCGAAGTATTGCTTGAGGTATTAAGTCAAAAGACCATATTTAGCTATGGTAAATCTGAAGATGTATTTAGGTTTATTGAGGCAAATACTGAGCTAGTAGAAATAGAATTAGGTAACGCTAGAAATGAATCTTCTACCATAGCTTTAATGAAAGCTATAGAAGGTGCTGTCCTTGAACTGGTGCAAATAGGTTATAACAGAAAATATTGGGTTTTACAAAAAGAAAACCTAGGAGTAAAATTAAATGATGAAGAAATTAATAAGCCTACTTGTGATGCTGAGTGTATCGACAAGTTACGCGGCTGACAACGAAATTTATGTGGATCAGTCAGGTACTGGTGCAAATATAGACTTAGAGCAACTAGGTATATCTAATATTATTGGTGGTTTAAATTCAACCGCTGGAAGCGTTAATGCTTTTGATTTGGATGGAAACACTATGACTTTAGACATCAACATGATTGGTGCAACTAATAAGTTTCTTGGTGATATATTCGCTGACACATTTACAGGTTTTTATGAGTTTGATGGCGGTACTAATTCATTTACTATTCAGGTAGATCCTACAGATACTTATAGTGCTGACGGCTCAAACCAGAATGTTGATGTAACAGGTAGCGGTAATACATTTACTTTAAATCAAGGTACAACGGCACTTGCTGCGTCACTTGACTTAGACTGGATTATTAATGGTTCAAATAACACAGTTACATCAAATATTAATATTGATGGAGCAACTAACTATATGGATATAGATGGTTCTGATAATACAGTAACTTATACAGGTACTGGTGTTAATGCCTCAGCAGGCGGATATTTTTGGTTAGATCATACTGGTGGTTCAAGAACTTTTAATATCTCACAACTGAGTACACAAGATAATGACTGGCTTAAAATCATATCCGTTTCTGGCACTTCTGCTTCTACTGTTTGTGTCATTCAAAACGACCAAGGTACAAGCACAAGCTGTTGATATTGGAGATATATCTGAGCTAAACGGTTCAGCACAAATCCTAAGAGATAAGCCGTATGATGCTAATTTAAAATTTGCTATACAAAGTAATGACGAAGCCATTACAAAAGATGGCCGTATGGCTATTACTTTTCTTGATGATTCAGTCGTAAAGCTTACAGAATTTAGTGAGCTTATTATTGATGAATACATTTACGATCCCGATCCAAGCAAAGCAAAGATGGCTCTTACCTTTGGACTTGGTACAGCTAGGTTTATTACAGGCAATCTAAACCGTATAGATAAACAAAACATCATACTCAAGACACCTACGGCTAATATAGCTATTCGTGGTACTGATTTTACAGCTACAGTAGATGAACTAGGCCGTAGTCTTATAATACTTCTACCAGACTCTCTAGGGCTTTCTAGTGGCGAAATAGAGGTAGTTACTGCTATGGGGACTGTTTTACTTAATAAACCCTACGAAGCTACTACAGTAAGCGTATTTGAGTCAGCTCCAAGTAAACCCGTTATATTAGATTTAACACTAGATGTTATAGACAATATGCTTATTGTGACACCTCCAAAAGAAGAGGTTTTGGTTGAAGAAGAAACCACAAATACACAAACAGATAGCGTACTTGATTTTAACGACCTTGATATAGACTATTTAGCAGATGATTATTTAAAAGAAGATAACTTAGAATTTACAGAACTTGATATAAATTACCTGGATGTAAACTACCTAGAAGATTTATTAAATGTGCTAGATGCATTAGAAGTAGCGGATGAAGAGGATCAACTAGCACAGGCCACCAGCACACAATTATCTGGTACTTTATTAGGCAAAGATCCAGAAACACAAATAACAGCTTTAATTACAGGTAACGTTGTTAGTCTTAGAAGAGAGGTAAGCGAAAGCGTTAGAGTAGATCTTAATGGTAGTAACGCCTATACAGTTATTTTGATACAAGATGGTATTTCAAATATAATTAAAATAAATGGAGGGAGTGACAGCGTCATAACTATCACTCAAAGTGATTAATGAAACGAATATTATTACCTGTAGTTATAATACTATCCCTACCATTATTATTTCAAAGCACGCCTACAGAGATACTGAAGTTAAAAGTATTTGATACCTTTATACAAACACCTCAAGAGTCTGGTAATTTTGTCATACTTAATATAACTGAAGAAAACGTAGAGCGTGAAGGTGGTTATCCATTACCAAGACAAAGACTTGCAGAAATACAAATAGACTTACTAAACAAAGGAGCTATAGGTGTGGGTTGGGTTATATCTTTTCCACAAGCTGATCGTATGGGTGGTGATGAAATGTTTGCAACAGCACTAGGTTATGCACCCTCTGTTATAGCTATGTTTGAAGATGGTAAAGGTAACTTTCCTGCATCACCTGGCACAGTTGTTATGGGTAATAATAATGGTGGTATACTTAGTCTGGGAGTAAAACAAAACCTTCCTCTATTAGCAAATAACACGCTAACTGGTTTAGCTATTGCTCCCACAGATGTAGATCAACTTGTAAGAAGAATACCCCTTTTAGTCAAAACACCTAACAACGAATGGATACCTAGTTTTGGTACACAAATATATAAGGCCTTGTTTAATGTAAAAACATACATTATAAAAACTAATGATAATGGTATATCAGAAATATCAATAAGGGGTATACCGCCAGTTAAAACAGATAGTCTTGGCCGTAAGTGGATAAGCTGGGTTGACACACCACAAACTGATTTAAAAGAAATGAATGTAGCAGGTAAGTTTGTGTTTGTAGGTGTAACTGCCAACGGGGTCATGCCACAAATTGCTACGCCTGTAGGTTTATTAGAACCACATAAGATACAAGCAGCACTTGCAGAATCAATACTTATACAAGATAGTCCTTATATACCCGACTGGTCTTTAGCAGCAGAGCTCACAATACTTATAACCTTTGTTACTTTTGTATGGTTTGCTTTACACATACTAGGTATTACCTGGGGTATTGCTGTTGCTACACTTCTAATGATTATTAGTGGGGGGTTAGGTTATTACCTTATAAACAAAGGGATGTTGGTAGATGTATCTTGGACACTTATATCAGAGTTTATTACAGGATCTATAGCTTTTTATTTAAGATTCAGACAACAATATAAACTAAGACAACAGATCAAGAAACAGTTTGAGCATTACCTTGATCCAAGGCAAGTCAAAAAACTACAGGATGACCCTAGTTCTCTAGTGCTTGGTGGTGAGCGTAGATACTGCACGTTTCTTTTTACTGACGTAAGAGGTTTTACAGCTTTGTCTGAAAGACTAGAGCCAGAGGAGGTTACAGAAATTATGAACAAAGCTCTAACAATACAAGCTAATGCGGTTAAAGAGTATGGAGGTATGGTAGATAAATATATAGGTGACGCTATGATGGCCATATTTAATGCTCCTATTGACCTTCCAGGGCATGAAACTGCCGCAGTATTATGTGCTAGAGATATTCAAGAAAACATAAAAAAAGCAGATATTGACGTTGATATAGGTGTTGGTGTAAATACTGGATATGCAGTTATTGGCAATATGGGTAGCAATACTAGGTTTGATTATACGGCAATAGGGGATGCGGTAAACCTTGCAGCTAGACTAGAGAGCTCAACCAAAGAAGTTGGTGAAGATATTGTTATAGGTTATGATACTATCAGTTCAAGTAATTTTAGCAACGAGGTATTGCTAAAAAAACTTGATAGTATTTTTGTAAAAGGTAAAGAAAAACCAATTAAAATATATACATTACAAGATGGTTAATAAAAAAATGACAGTAAATGATGTTGCAGAAAGACTTACAAAGCTAGAAACAATATCGCATGAACGTTGGAAAACTGCTTTTAATGAGTTTTCTGACATCAAACAAGAAATAACTTATATAAATTCAACTATTAAAGCGGCAACCTTTGGGGTGTTTGGTTTTATTGGTGCTATAGGTATTGCAGTTTTAACGAGGTTTTTGATATGAAAGGATTACTTAAAAATATTATAGGTGCAGTAGCTCCTACTTTAGGATCGGCTATGGGTGGTCCCTTAGGCGGTATGGCTATGGGCAAGATAGCAGAAGTGTTAGGCGTATCTAACGATCAAAAATCAGTACAGCAAGCAATACAAAATGCTACACCAGAACAGATGATGGAGATTAAAAAAGCTGAACAAGAGTTTGAAGTACAAATGAAAGAGCTTGATGTAGATGTATTTAAGCTAGAAGTAGCTGACAAACAACACGCTAGAGGTATGTTTAGCAAAGACTGGACTGCTAGAATTATTGGATTATTTACTATAGGTGGCTTTATGGGTTACATATTTTTAGTTACTATTCAACCACCAGAACAAAACAGCGAAGCACTTATTAATTTAGTGCTTGGTTATCTTGGAGGATTAGCAAGTGCAATTATTTCGTTCTATTTTGGAGCATCTAACACCAGCGACAAAAAGGAGTAGCATGAACATATCACAAGAAGGACTATCTTTAATTAAAAAGTTTGAAGGTTGTGAGCTAGAAGCTTACAAATGTGCTGCTGGCGTTTTAACAATAGGATATGGCTCAACCAAAGATGTCAAACAAGGCGATACTCTTACTCAAGAAGAAGCTGATGCATTACTTTTACATGAAATGAACGAATACGAAGGTTATGTAAAAGATAGCGTTACTGTTGATCTTGATCAAAACCAATTTGATGCTTTAGTAAGTTGGGTTTTTAATCTAGGCCCATCTAATCTTAAAGCTTCTACTATGTTAAAAGTTTTAAATAATAAAGAATTTGAAGAAGTGCCATCACAAATTAAAAGGTGGAACAAAGCTGGTGGAAAAGTTTTACAAGGCCTTATTAGACGCAGAGAAGCAGAAGCTTTGCTATTTGAAGGCAAAGAATGGCATGAGGTATAAGTATGCCCTTACAGAAGCTTACATTTAGACCAGGTATAAATAGGGAAGGTACCGCTTATGATAACGAGGGCGGATGGTTTGATTGTAATCTCGTAAGGTTTAGAAAAGGTAGACCAGAAAAGTTTGGTGGTTGGGGAAAATTAACATCTAATACATATTTAGGTACAGCTAGAGCACTACACGCTTGGATTTCATTAGGCGGCACTAAATTTTTAGGTTTAGGCACTACATTTAAGTATTACATAGAAACTGGTGGTTCCTTTAACGACGTTACACCTATTAGACTTACTACATCAGCAGGAGATGTAACATTTTCTGCATCCAATGGCGACGCTACAATTACAGTTGCAGATACCTCACACGGTGCAGTTCAGAATGACTTTGTTACATTTTCTGGAGCAGCAAGTCTTGGCGGTAATGTTACGGCTGCTGTTTTAAATCAAGAATATCAAATAGCAACTATAGTAAACGATAATAGTTACACAATAGAAGCTAAAGACACATCTGGTGCTACTGTAACAGCTAATGCTTCTGATAGTGGAAATGGTGGATCATCTGTTGTTGGTGCTTATCAAATAAATGTAGGATTGGATGTATATGTTCCAGGTACAGGTTGGGGTTTAAACGGATGGGGCTCGGGTGCCTTTGGCAGTACATCTGCTTTAAGTGATACTAACCAACTTAGAATATGGACACATGATAATTATGGTGAAGATTTAATAATAAATCAAAGAAACTCAGGTATTTTTAAGTGGACAGAAAATAATGGAGTTGGCACTAGAGCCGTAGAACTATCTAGCATATCAGGTGCCAATCTAGTTCCTACAAAAGGCTTGCAGGTTATTACATCCGAAACTGACAGACATTTAATAGTATTAGGAGCAGATCCTATATCTGGCACCACAAGAACAGGTGTAATAGATCCTATGTTAATTGCTTTTAGTAGCCAAGAAAACGAGTTAGAGTTTGAACCTTTATCAACTAATACAGCAGGATCATTAAGACTATCTTCAGGTTCTTCTATTATTGGTGGTGTGAAATCTAGACAAGAAATACTTATATGGACTGATACGGCCTTATACAGTATGCAGTTTATAGGTCCGCCTTTTACATTTGGAGTTAATTTAATTAACGAAGGTACAGGCCTAATAGGTCCCAAAGCTGCTGTAACAACTCCAACTGGTGTTTACTGGATGAGTTACAATAATTTCTATTCATATAATGGTAGCGTACAAACTTTACCTTGTTCGGTACATAACTATGTGTTTACAGACATCAACCTTACTCAATCTTTTAAAATAAATGCCTTTACAATAAAAGATAAAAGTGAGGTGGGTTGGTTTTATTGCTCTAGTAGTGCAACCGAAGTAGATAGATATGTTATATACAATTATGTAGAGGGTATTTGGTTCTACGGACAACTATCTAGAACTGCTTGGCTTGACTCTGGTATTGAAAATTATCCAAGAGCTGTAAGTGGTGGATACTTGTATCAACAAGAGCTAGGATTTAATGATGACGGTTCTCCTATGACTAATGTATTTATAGAAAGTTCTGATCTTGATATAGGAGATGGAGATCAGTTTTCATTTATAAAAAGAATCATACCTGACTATAAATTTATACAAGACGATAATAGTGGAAATGTAAATTTAGTTTTGAAAACTAGAAACTTTCCTGGTGACAGTCTTATAACTAATTCAACAAGTGCTATAAGTTCTACAACACAACAGGCATTTGTAAGAAGCAGATCTAGGCAGATAGCACTAAGATTTGAGTCTAATGATGATGCTACAAATGACGGTAATTTATCAATAGGATGGAGGCTAGGAGCTACAAGGATAGATATAAAAACAGACGGTAGAAGATGAGTAAGTTGTTACAAACACAACTACCTTTAGCAAGAGAAGAGGTAACTCCAGATACTTTTAACCGTTTAATAAGGCTCTTAGAAATAAATTTAGGCTCTATTGACCTAGACAATACACGTCAAGTAAGCGAAAATGAGCTGAATACTATAAACTTTAATGCTGGTAGTATTATTTGGAATACAACATTAGAAGTATTACAGGTATATACTGGTAATAAATGGTTAGATGTAGGAACAAGACTTGTAGATGATGGTCTAGAAGCAACAAGTACGCTAGGTAAGGTTACTGTAAGAAACAACGGAGCCACATCTATTAAACTTGCTAATTTTGGTAAATAATAGATACTTTATGTATCTGCAAACAACTTAGCTTAGACTATGGAAAAAGACGTACAAAAATTAATAAACGCAGGACAGACAGAAGATACGGTAATTATTCACGCCGCACCAGGCGAAATGGTGGTCCCTCCTGTAATATCAAATCAAACTCAACAAATGATCAACCAAGATATGCAGTCCGTAGGATTAAATCCTGCTGAGTATATGGTTGGACAAGGATCAATAAATAATTTAACTGGTTTACAAGAATTTGGGTTCTTATCTAAATTATTCAAAAAAGTTAAGAATGTAGTAAAAAAAGTAGCACCTATAGCAGTAAGTTTTATTCCTGGAGTTGGTCCAGTAGCTAAAGCAGCATTAACAGCTGGTATAGGTAAGGCATCAGGTATGTCAACAAAAGAGGCTTTATTAGCAGGAGCTACAGCAGGTTTAGGTGCTAAAATTGCAGCTGGTAGAGCGGCCGCAGCAGGTGCAGGTGCGGCAAGTAAAGTTGCAGGAGAAGCTGCAAAAAAGGGTATTTTTGGTGGAACCTTAGGGCCTAGAATTAGGTCTGGACTAGGAAGCTTTTTCAAACCAGGTGAAGATGCTACTGGTATTTTTGGCGGTAAATTAGGACCAAATATTAGAAGCGGTATAGGTAATGTTTTTAGTGGTGGACTTGGTGGTGGACAGCAAGAAGTTATGTACCAAGACCCTGTTACAGGTGAAATATATAGTCAATCACAAGTAGATCAAATGCTTGAAGCTGGAACTCAACCAGACACTTTGCAAGAAGTACAAACAGGACCATTTGGAGGGACTCTAGGACCAAAATTAAGACAAACATTTTTAGGCTCTGGAGATCAACCAGGAGTGATAGGTAATATATTAAGTGGCGGACAACAAACAGGTACACAACAAGGCGGAGGCTTTGGCTTGGGAGGAGCAGGCGGTATAGCTGGACTAGCCGCTCTTTATGGTTTAGCTACCAAAAAAGCAGCAGAAAAAACTGAAGGTGGATTACGTGATATACGGTTATCTACTAGACCAGATCTTATGCCGCAACAAACATTCCAAGGATTTGATGTTGGTGTAAGACCAGGCATGTCTTATGGTGGTGGTATGGAATATAGGCCAGGTTTTGCTATGGGAACACCTGATGGTCTTATGAAAGAAATAATTGGTGACTTAGATTTGAGGCCAGGCGGTCGTTCTGTAGGCCCAGGTACCGAAACAAGTGATGATATACCAGCTATGTTAAGTGATGGTGAGTTTGTCCATACTGCAAAAGCAAACAAAGGACTTGGCGGTTTTAAAATAGAAAAGAACAAAGATTCAATTACACTTTATCCAACAGGTAAGCCAGATAGAGAACAAGGTTTTAAAAATAATGACATGATGATGAAGATGTTTGAAGACTATCAAGAGATGGTAAGTTAGTTATGGGATTCTTAAATAATGTAATTAGAAATAGACGTTTATTTGAAAATCTATCTAGAGAGCCTATGGCACAAAGAATAGATCCTATATCAACCAATCCTTTTGGTAACTTTCCAATAATGCCTTTGCCTGTTGCACCACAACCTATTGATGATCTAATTGGCCCAGCTCCAGTACCTAGACCCATACCAGCACCAGTATTACCTCCAGTATTTGATGAGTCTATCTTTGCATCACCAACCGCACCAATATTACAAACACCATTTATCCCCAGAAGAAGGGATGATTTTATGTCTATAGAGAGAATAGGTGAGCCAAGAGATGAGTTCATACCCTCTATTCCTGATGAAGCACCTATAAATCCATTTGTACCACCTGTCAATATCGGGGGTCCAGCTTTAGACATATTTAAAATACCAACTAGAGCACCAATAGATCCTAAATTAATAGATTATGGTTTTGGCCCAGGCATAAGGCCTACAGAAATTATAGGACCAGACGGCCAATTTATTGGTTCAGCAGGTGTAACCCCAAAAACAACAACATCTCCAATAGATAGCCCTCTTATACCTCCAGTTGTAACTACACCACCAGTTACGACTCCTCCCCCTTTAATTGAGCCAGTCATACAAGAGCCTATTGTCCCACCAGTATCTGTTGATCCTATTCAGCCAGTAGTTTCTGACCCTGTAGTAACACCAACAGCAACAACCGTAAATACTCCTGTAACAACTATTCCACAAGACGTTAGAGGACAAGTAGACCCTGTTCTTGCACAACAAGACGCAAGAGAGATACAGACAGACCCTCTACTAAGAGCTTTATATTTTGGTACAGCAGATCAACCTGGCTATTTAAATCAATTACAGCAAGCTACGGCTAACCTTATCGGTAGTGATGTACCTTTACAACAAACAGCAGGATTAAGTGAATTAGAGCAAATGGCACAAGACAGAGCTATTGCTGACCTTGGTGTAGCAGAGCCTTTTGTTGGGGAGAGAGCAGATTTACTTAGAGGTACTACAAGACAGTTTGATCCTAATATGACGCAACAATTCTTTAATCCTTATGAAGATAGAGTTGTTCAACAAACCATACAAGATGTTTTAGAGGCAGGTGAAAAAAGAGATATTGATCAAAGAGCAAGAGATATACAAACAGGAGGTTTATCTGCTTTTGGCTCAAGAGCTAGACTTACTGCTGCTGATAGACAAGAAGCCTTAGGTAGAGGATTAGCTGAAGCTTTAGGCGGTATAAGACAAGCTGGGTTTACTGAAGCACAAAGAAGTGCTTTAAGTACATTTGATAGACAAAGAGCAGCAGAACAGCAAGCAGCTACTGGTATAGGTCAAGTAGGTACACAATTAGCTGATTTACGTGCAAGCGAAAGAGCTGGACTAACAGGCTTTGGTCAAACAGGTAGGGGTATAGAAGAAACTGGATTAGCAAGATTGTTCCAACAACAAGTAGATGCACAAGGTAGACCATTACAAGCATTACAGGTTACTGGTCAGTTACTACCACAATTCCAGGCTGGTTCTACACAAATAGATTCTCAATATAGATTACCTGTAGATCCATCAGCTCAAGGATTAGGTGCTGCATTTAGTGCTTATTCTGCATTAGCACCAAAACAAGGTACTGCATAATGTCTATTGGGCCTCTAACTGGATCGTTTGGTGTTTCTCAAAAAGAAGTAGTTGTTTTAGAAGAAAATTTACAAAATCCATCTCAAAGCAGAGTGGCTATACGTGAGTATGATCCTATTAGTGGGGCTATGATTGGTCAAGAATTTATTGATATGGCATTAGCACCTGGTAATCCAGAATTGGCCGCGAAAATACATCTCGATAACAAAGCAAAAAGAGCAGCTGGTATCACATTACAAACAGCTGCTTTAGCCCCATTATTACCATTAGGCGGTACTGTTGCTGGTGCGGTTGGTTTGGGTGCTAGAGCCAAGTCTATAGCTAGTGGAATTAAAGGCATGTTTGTTCAGCCAAAAAAAATACCTTTAGCTGGAGGACAAAGAACAACTACCAAAGGTAATGTAGTCGGTCAACAAAGTGGAGTTATGATTGACCCTTCAAAATTAGAAGCATCTGGACTTGTAAAAAATGTAGCTCAAACCTCACCTTTTATTGGTGGATATATGGGAATATCAGCACTACAAACAGACCCATTAACAGGAGATGACCTTATACAGGCAGAAAAGGATGCTGTCATAACACAAAAACAAGGTGATGAAATATCAGAACAACTGAAAGTAATAAAACCTGTTACAGACCCTAATGAAATTATACAAACACCAGACGCAGGGGATACAGCAGATGGTACTTCGAGAAGTGCTACTGGAGGTACTGGTCAAGAATCTGAAGATGGTGATGGTGGCATAAAAACTTTAGAACAAGTTGGCGTAGATAGATTTATAGATCCAGATGCTTTAATTTCATTTGTAAGAAATGTTGGTGCAGGATTAACATCTACTGGACAATTTGGTACTGGCCTTGCTGTTGGTGCAACTATGGCCGCTGAAGAAAGAGCGAAACGAGATATATTAGAAGAACAACAAACAGCAGAAATGAAAAAAGAGGAAGCTTTATTAAATAAAAAATTTGAATTAGAAAAAGAATTAGCACAAATTCAAAAAGGTCAAGATTTTTCTAAATATCAAGATCAATTGATAAAACTTAATGAAAAATCAAAAGAGATTGAAGGCTTAGATACAACCTCTAGTTTGTTTGCAACTGCTAAAATTTATCTAGAAGGTGGTGATGCTACAGGATTTGGACCAGAATTCACATCTGTGTTTAACAAAGTTACAAGATATTTTGGATCTGAAACAGAATTATCAGATAGAGAAAAAGCTATTAATATCTTAAATGCCATAGCTAATGCTAATGTTCAAGAAATTACTGGTGAGCCAGAAGGTGCAAGAATATCTGATACAGACAGAAAGGTAGCTAAAGAATTAGTAGGTAGTATTGATAAGTTCGGTGCAGATACGCAAAATGCTTTAGATAGAATACAGCTACAACTAACCGATATAACAAATAGAAGGGTTAGTTCTTTGGAGGATTTTGACATATTGGCTATTGGATTACCTTTTGAAGATGTTAAAAGGTATATGCCAATAAGTACTTTACAATCAGGAGCGACTACCGCAGATCAAGAAATATCTTTTGCTGGCCCTAGATAATGCCAAGATATAAAGTCAAAATTACTCCAACGGTTTTTGAAACAGTTGAAGCAAGTTCACCAGAAGAAGCAAGAAGAAAAGTTGACACTTTGATAGCTGATAAAGGAACTCGTGATATTTTTGACAAATTATACTTTGATTACGATACTGGCGTTAATACAAGGGGTATTAGAAGAAAACTAGCACAAGCTGAAGTAAGTAAAAATGGTGACGAAAGAGAGCTAGTATTAAATAGAATTGTTGGTAGTGGCGGTCACGTTAAAAATACCAAAGGTCAAATTGCTATAACGCCTTCAGGCATGAAAGAGCTAGGTTTAGAAGTTCCAAAAATAAGATTAGCAGACGGTACCGTAGTAGAACAAAATACCGTTGTTGATGAGAAAGGTTTTGATTTACGTAATGACTTAGCAGACTTTGCTGGAGTTGCTGGCCCTATAGCTGGTGCAATAGGTATGATGCGACCTGGGAGTAGGGTAGTAGAATTTTTTAAAAACACACCTAGGTTTGGAAGAATGATTGGAGCATCAGTTGGTTCTGCTGGTGGTAAAGGTGTTGAAGAATATGGTGAGTTGTTTCGTGACGTGCAATTACAAAGTACAGGAGAAGTAGCTAACCTACTTAAAGAAGAGGCTATATTAGGTGGTGTTGGACAAGGTGTTGGTGAGTTAATAGGTGCTGCTTATATTGCAACACTTGGCAAAAGAACACCAATTGATGAAGGCCGTATGTTAGAACAAATAAACAAAGGCAGAAACGCACCAGACATTTACGAGTTAGACAAAAACTTAGGTAGGAAAGCTACAGAAAAAGAAATCAAAGATGCAATTGCAGATGGGCAAGTAAGGATGTCTGAGTTTAAATTTGTTCCTGGCCAAAAAACTACTGGTAGAGAGTTAACAGGAAGATTACAAGCGGTTACTGAAACTGTTTTTGGTAATAAAAGACTTAACGATCAAAGAGACTATTTTAGTGAATTGTTCGGTAATCTATCTAAAACATTAGGTGCTGCTGATAACGAATTAGACAAATTTATATCACAATCAACCAAAGAAACTCTTGATGAACAGATTGATATTGCAAGAAATTCTTTACTTAACAAAGAACAAGATGTACTAAATGTTCTTAATGATCTTGTAGAAAATACTATAGATGATGCATTTGAAATAGGTAACAGAGCTGCTATAGGAGACAGAAGAGAATTTGGTCTTGAATTAGCACAAACTTTGGGTAGAGCTAGAACAGCAGCTAGTGGCTTTGAATCAACACAATATAAAGCTGCTCAAGATCTATTTGACGATCTAACAAATGTACCAGGCAAAGGTCAAAACACAAAAGTAGTAAAAGTAGATAATAGAAACCAAAATCTTGGCGGTTTATTTAAAAGTAAAGAAACCTTACAAGTTGATCCTAACGTAGCGAAGGGCGAACTAATAGAAAGTGTTTTGCAAGACACGATTACGGCCAATAAAACCCAAGCACAAAATATATATAAACAATATGTGACTGACTTTGGAAAGGGCAGAGCATTAGATCCTTATAATCAATATGTAGAACTTTTAAATAAAGCAATTCAATCAGGCAGAACTGACCTCCAGTATTTTCGAAATATATTTACTTTAGGATCTGCACAAAGAACATTTATGAAAGAACCAACACCTGCACGTAAAGCTTTTATAGATATGATGCGAACTATAGACAATTATAGTAGTGCCTCTGGTAAATATCGTGAAGGTGACAGTATTTTAAGAAATTTATCAGAAGATTCTTTTACTACCATAACCCAAAGAATACCTGCTATTAATAATCTTAGAAAAAGAGCTGGTTTACAACCTATGTCTTTTAATACTCAAGATTTACAAAAAATACAAAATGCCGTAAAAAAATTAAGAACGGCAAACGAACATACTTTTGAAATAGAATCTATCTTTAACAGAATACCAGAGGCAAGTATTGTAGAAGATGCTACACGTGGGGCTTTTGATGGTGATGAGGTATTTAATACATTAGTTGTAAAAGGTGATAAACAAAGACTTAACTCAGTATTTCAAGCATTACGTGTATTTAACAAATATAAAAATGATATAGATCCTGCATATCTTAAAGATTTACCGTATCAAAATGTAGAAGCTGAATTAAAGGCAAAACTTAAACAAAGACTTTTCCAAGATTTTGTTGATGAATCAACTGATTATTCAACAGATAGAATTGTAATACAAGAATTTGCACGTAAGCTTAAGTCTTTTGAAAGATCAAATCCTGGGAAATTAGACATTTTATTTACTGACTCAAATGGAGTGAATATTGCTAATAGAGTAAGAATTGTTATAGATCAAATGAACAAGCTAAAACCAGACATACCACCCAAAAGACTTAGAGAGTTAATAGCAGAGTTTAGTAGCAACCCAAAAGGCCTCAAAGAATTAGATAACAATATAGGATTTATTGATGAGCTTGGTAAACTAGCTGAAGCAAGCGAAGAAAAATTAAGATTTAATGCTAATAGATCAATAAGCGAGCTACCAAATAAAACCGTAGAGGAAATAACAGAAACTATTTTTAGACCTAATGCAGCAAGCAATATTGAAGAGTTAAAACTTATAGTAAGTCCTGAAGTATTTACAAGCATACAAAAAACAAGCATGCAAAGAATATTAGAAAATTCTTTAGACATTCAAGGTAGAGGCAGTATCAACGATATTTTAAAACCAGGGAAGCTACAAGCTTCTTTAGATTCTTACGGAGATGAAACTTTAGATGCTATGTTTGGTACAAGATTTAGACAAGAACTTAGAAACATACAAAGAATTATGGATACGGCTACTAGAGGTGAGGTTGGAAGAGGTGGAGGAGCTGGTACACTTGTTGCTGCTACTATTGCCGTAAATGCCTTTAATATTAATATGCTACCTACCGTTTTAGGATTAGCTGTAATGCGAGAAGTGTTTAGTAACCCCACAATAGTTGGTTTATTAGCTAAGACAGACAAAGGATCTGTAGCAAAAGTTTTAGATGCATTTGAACAATCATTAAGACAGCTAGGTATTAGAGCTATTGATGATCAAGCTGAAATAATAAGCGATACTGTTACAGAAGCCCTAGGTGGTGAAGAAGCACAATCAATAATAGAACCATTTAAAGAAGGCATACAAGAAACTATACAAGGTGTTCAAAATATAGAAGTACCAACATTAACAAGCAGTATTGAGTTACCAGAAATAAATCCAGTAAATATTTCTGGGCAAGGTTTATCTGATGAAAGAGTAGACTTTGCAGAAAGATTATCTGGTAGACGAGTTATATAAGTCCTATCTCATCCCTATCAAAACCTAAAGGTACATCTGATAAACAAGTTAGATGTTCTTTTGGTATGTGTATGTAAGGTTCGTTGTCCTCATCATAATTAGGCGTAGCATTAATATTCATACGTATATCGTAATCATAATCTGGCATCCATTTATGCATCCATATACCGTCTGTCATACCGTACACAATAATAAATGGGTGGCCAGTTGATTGTGTAAACGAAGCTCCCTTACGTAGTTTGTTTGCAGATAGTATAAAGGTGTCATACTTGTCACTAGCAAAACTACGGCATTTGATTTCACACCAATACCATTTATCAGCAGATTCTATCCAGTAATCAATACTGTAACTAACTGGTAGTTTGTGACAGCTTACTGTCCACAACCCCTCTATAAATCCTGCTACCCTATCTTCTCTTTTCTTATCTTGTAATGTTTCAAAACTTGGTGTTTTTAACATATTAACCTCCTATTGATTAAAACTTGATATAACAGCTAACACTAGAAATGCCATAATAATTGAGCCTATATCCATATTTACTCCTCAAAGAATGTAGGATCAACGGCAACAAACCTTTTGGTTGGTCTACCCTTACCACCTACTTTAATATCTATTTCCTGGATCTCTCCAGCGTTTTTAAGTCTTTCTATAATCTCTTTGACTTCGTGAGACTTCATGCTTCTAAATAGTTCGTGACGGTCAACCTCTCTTTTAGATATACCTTCACTCTCTCTAGACCTTATATATGACAACACTTGCTTGATCTTAGCTTCAGTTGCAGAACTTGCTACCTTATCCCTACAAGCTTCTATAAAGAGCATGTCGTAGTATCTAACGTAATCAATCGCCCATTTAGTAACATCTGGTGTAATCGTCTTTGATTGTGCGTTTGATGCAAGAGCACATACTAGAGCTAAACGCATAGCTTTCTCCTTAGAACGGCTTAGAAGAGGCTCTAGGTTATCTTTTTCTAATATATCTTGTCTCTTTACAATCTCACTTGCGAACTCTTGCAATAGTTGCTCAGAGTCTCTATCAAAGTTCAAGACTTCTTGTTCTAAATTACACTCTGAATTATTAACCATAGGTTGCGATAAACCGCCTCTATCTCTTCTTATATAGTTGACCCAGTTGACTAATGTTAATGGCGGTTTCTTTATCTTCTTAAGATTAGATACACGCCTAGGTTCTTTAGATTCAATAACCATAAACCTGTTTAGAAAACCGTCAGCAATACGGCCAGAGTTAAGTGCTTTGTAAAAATTCTTAGGCACTGACAAACCAACCATAGTTATTGCAGGCTTATGCGTTACACGGTTCATTATCTTTTCTTTAAGATCCTCAACCTGGATACCCATTAAAGAATAGTTATCTGGCCTTAAGATACCGTGGCACCTACCCCAAGCTTCCATAAGGGTTTGTATGCCGTCCTCTTTATTTGTATTACCTGCTTGGCTAATGCTTTCTAATCTTTTACCAAACTCATCCATAATAGTTACGTGAGTAGGCCTCATCTTAAGTACAGAGTGAACAGCACCACTAGAGGTATATCCGTCTCCAACTACTAATTTATCGTGCTCAGAGGCATTCAAAACAGCTTCAACGAAGGTTTTTATGTTTTCCTTGCCCTGTCCAGACTTAGCTATACACATAAAATATAAACTAGAAAAGTTATTCATATTTGTTTTAAAGATCCTACCGCAAGTAACACTAGCTAAGGATAAAGCGGCTACAAGTGACAACTCTGGTTGAGATACTTGTGCTATATCCTCGCAGTAAGCAAACATATCTTTAAGTAATCCTGGTGGATTAAACAAATCATCTGGCGGTCTTATGTCTTCTTTGGTTTGAACAAACAAAGGTGCTATCTGATTTTTTCTATCGTGTGTCTTCTTTACATTATCTACAACAGACTCTACTTCTTGTTGTGGTAATGGTGGTGAATTTTCTCTATTCCAGTTATGTAAAAATATTCTTACAAAGTCTAGGTTTACATTTTTAGATATTAAATAGCCAGCTATACGTGCTGCATTATCATTACGTGATCCTTCATTAACACCAGTCAAAGTAAAGGGTGCTGTCTTTTGTATGCTGTCTTGTTTAGGTACACCAGTTATCTTCTCAAACTCTTTCTCTGTAAAGTCTGGTAGATCTTTGTGATCAAAAATATCCCAACCAGGGAGAGGTATAGGCTTATACATTTGACCGTTCGCATGACGGTTGTAAGGAGCAATAATTAATCCGCCCACACCTCTCAAATCAATCAACCTTTCTACTGGAGTCTCATCAGTTCTTCTTGTAGCAAAGGTTGTATAGTTTTCTGGGTTATTGTAATAGTAATGCATACCCTTACCTGTTCTTACTTTATATGGGCAAGTAGGTAGGTTTTCTTCAACCCAGTTCATAGCTTCTGGAGAGTCTGCATCAACGACCATAAACTTACCGCAAACTAATGAAACGACTAAGTTATCTCTATTTACAAACCATTCTTGTACGGTTTCACGACTAGGCCTTTCGTTCTTATATTGTTCCCAACCTTTGAGAAAAGGGGGTGGTTTTTTATTGGATCGTTGTAGCGGTACTACGTTATAGCCTTCATCATAAAAAGCCAAAGCAATATCTATCGCTGCCTCATCCTCAGACAGATTAAAATCAAACATGTTGACTTAATCTTCTGTTAGTAGTTCTGCTATATCGCCATAAATACTTTCAAAGTTTAGTCTACCTTCTGTTAATTTTATGATTCTTTTAGCTTGTCTGATAGACGGTTGTCTGTGGCCATACTTCCAGGCCTCAATAGTATGTTCTGAAACATCCCACTCATGTGCTGCTTTTTGTTTGCCTAAAAACTGTATGTACTCTTTAAGATTATAGGGGCTTACTTTTCTATCTTTGTATTTTGGTTCTATACCCATCTCTTCTAGTTTCCTTAATTTTTGCCTGGATATTGAATTTACTCTATGATAGTAATTAGCGATCCACACAAAATTTTCTATTGCACTTTCCATTAAACCTCCTTACAGTTTGAAAATATACTATTTTACATATTGTATATTTATAGTATATAATATGCAAGTTACATATATTTACTAAAGGAGGTTAATATGAATAACGATTTGAAAAGCAGGATTGTTACTCCAGAGAAGCTTGTCCAGAACCAAGGTGCAAAAGTCTTGGTATATGGTATGGCTGGAGCTGGAAAAACAAGCCTTGCTAAAACTGCACCAGGTAAGGTGTTAGTGATAAGTGCTGAAGCTGGGCTACTTTCTATCAAAGATGCAACTAATGTAGATGCGATAGAAGTTAAAGAAGCTTCAGAGTTAATGCAGTTACATGAACTGCTTAAATCTGGACAGTTGCAATACGATACGGTTTGCTTGGACTCAATCTCTGAGATCAGCGAACTCTTATTACAACAAGAAAAAGCTAGGCACAAAGATCCACGTAAAGCTTACGGGGAAGTACAAGAGTCTGTAACAAATGTCATGCGAGCATTTCGTGATTTACACATGCATGTTATGTTTATTTGTAAAGAAGAGAAAATAAATAGTGACGGTATCTTTATGCACGAACCTAAAATGGTTGGCACAAAGTTAGGCCAGTCCATTACTTATTTCTTTGATGAGGTCTTAGCTCTTAGAGTAATTGACACTACAGACGCTGAGGGTAATGAAGTTCAAGCCAGGTGGTTACAAACCAGAGTTGGCCAAGGCTTCGTTGCTAAGGATAGGAGTGGTAAGTTAGAAGCTTTTGAAGTTCCAGATCTTACTAAATTAATAGACAAGCTAGGGTTTAATGCTGTAGCTACAAACACAGATAATGTGAAGGAGATCAAGAATGTCTGACTTTGATGAAATTTCCTATATGGAATCGGAAGATAAACCTATAGGTCCAGGGGTTGCCCCTTCTGGGGAATACGCATCCAAAATTATTGCAGCTGAGAAATATAAATCAACTGCTGGTAATTGGACGCTTAAGATGACTTTTCAAATAGCTGGTGGTAACTATAGGGATCATAACGAATGGTATAGCCTATGGTCAGCTAATGAAGAGGCTAAGAGAGTAAGTACAGAAATATTTACTAAACTAAGTAAAGCGGTTGGCTTTGAAAAGCAACCACCTGTATCTGCACAAGATTATGTAGGTAAAGAGCTTTCACTTACTCTTAAAGAAGTTGAAAACAACTGGACTGACAACGAAGGTAATCAAAGGACAGGCACTAAGAATAAAATCTTAGCTACTAATCCTGCTGATACTGGAGGTATGTCGCCACCCCCTGCGGCAGTACCACCCGATTTGGGATAAAACTAAGGGGCGTTAAGCCCCTTTTTTTTAATTATTAAATAAAGCTTTTAACTTTCGCCTGGGAATAACTTTCTTTTCTTCACACTTACAACAACAATTACCTTTAGCTACTGGCCAAGCATTATGTCCACGGCTCCAATATGCAGTACCGTCTAGAGTTCTTTTAATTTCAATATCGCCCTTACAGATGACACATTTATGTATGGTTTCAAACAAGCTCTTTTTCATTTTCTTGTTCTTTTTTTTCTGCAACTAAACAAAACCTTTCATCTTGTTTTTGTTTTAAAACACTTTCAACATACTTAATATATCTATCTAGTTCTTTTATTTTTTCATCTATATTCATTTTCTGTTCTCCATAAAAGCGTAGATCATCAAGAGTAAAAGCCCTACTACGGCATAAAAACTTAGATCCATTATCTATCCGCCAGTTTATTTCTGGCTTTGGTTAGATACCATATAGCTTTATCTAAATCCTCTATATTTGCATCTTTGTGATCACAACGCCAAATGTATTTAAAAGCTGCGGCCTTACAATAGCCAAAGAACTGCTCAAATGTTAAGGCTGCCTCTATTGCATCTATACATTCAACAGATCCCTTTTTATAGTGTGGGGGGTGGTTTACATTATCTGTCATTTGTTTTCTCCAATTCATTAATTGTTTTTTTGTACCAAGCAATATGTTTTTTGTACACATCACTATTTAAAGAATTAACAAAAGCACTATCGCGTTTTTTGTACGATTTAAGTGAGTTTTTAAAATATATTAATTTTTGTTCTCTATTCATTATGTCAATATCTTTCCAGCTAAATGTTTTTTTCATTTTGTTTCTCCAGTATATTATTAAGTTTTTTCTTAGTTTTATTGCTCAAAGGCATGCCGTCTTCTATATTTTGTACAGTTCTAAAACTAATTTCTGATTGGATTGCAAATTCTTGTTGATTCAATAAATTATTTTTTCTATATTGTTTAACAAGATTACTATATGTGCTGTTATTTATTTTTTTTGTTTGGTTTATTAATTCATCAAAAGATTCTCCAATTAATACAAACAAACTATCTCTTAAATTAGTGTGTGCTTTGTCAGAGGAGTTAGGATTTCCAAGAGCTAACCACATTTTTCTAGCCACTTGACACACATAATACTGCTTTGTTCGTTCCATAGATTCTTTTTCTGCTTCTTCAAAAGCATCAATACATATTTCTTTTAATTTAGCTTTGTTCATTTTGTTTCTCTAGGAGTTCGTGCATTAATAACCATTCGTGGTTTTGTTTTTTATTTTGAGGTTGTTCTAAAGGTTGGTACTTTTCTGCTTCTTTAATTTGTTCTTTTATTGCTTTAATTTTATTGTGCATTTTATAAAAATTTGCATCTTGTGGTGTTACATTGTCTACAACAAAATCACGCAAAACTTTTGGTAAAATATCTAATGCCTTTGCTAAACCCGACCTACTAAAGAAGTAATTTTGTATTAGGTATTCAATATCCTTACGCATTTTTATCATTTCAACTTCTTTAATCATTTTGTTTCTGCTTCTTTGTAGACTTCTCTTCCCAAACATTTTTAAGTTTAGTTATGTCTAATTTTTCTTTTGTAACTTTCTGCTTGGCTTTGTTGAATATTCTTTCCCAACCTTTATCCCATTTATCTGGGCTTTTGGCTCTAGGCCTATCTCCTTTACCGCCGTGCCAAGGTTTACTCACCAGGTTTCTCCTTGTATTTCTCTCTTAGTTCTGGAAACTCGCTTAAAAACATAATTAACATACTTCTCGTCTCTTTGTTGTTCACTAGCTTAGATAACAATTCACGTAAGGCCATAAGGTTATGCATGTCAATATCTCTCTTGATCTCTGCGATAACCTCTTCAACCAATTCATCATTCAAATTCATATCCCAACATAACCTCAACTACACTTGGAGTGTTATAAATACTGGGCGTTTGCCCGTCGCAGACGGCTTTATAAGCTCCAAGCGTTTCTTCAAGTTGAGACCACCCCTTCTCCATATCCTCGTTATTAATTTTGAATATTTTAGTTGCGAAAGGATGCTTAGTTTCTTGTGCAACAAACAAGAAATCTTCTACTTTAAAACCTGCCTTCTCAAAACCTCTCTTATACATAGCGGCCTGTAGATCATAGGTATACCGTCTAATAGAGCGAGTAAATCCAGATACGGAGCAATCGCTAGTAGTCTTATAGTCTATAAGCACTATTGATTCATCTGAATAGGGTTTTACTAAGGGATGTCTAATAACATCTGATCTGACTTTAAGCAGAACATCTTGCTCCCACCAGTACAAAGAGTTTTCATACGGTTTAGTAAAAACACCAGGATACTCGCCCTGGTCAACGTCAAGGAACTTTCTTGCATCTTCAATAAGATTATCTTTCATCTGAAACAAGGTATCCCTTTTGTCTTGGTTAATAACAAGCATACCCCTGTTTTGATAATCAATCTTGAGTTGCTTGTTAACATTTGTGTATGGAGATCCAGATATAACTGCAACCTCTTTACTGAATACTTCTTCTCCTTCAACAATCAAAGAGTGGGCGGCAGAACCGAACTGCATAGCTGCTGTCGGCTCCACCTCCTCTCGCATAGCATGTAACTGCGATTGTCTAAATCTTCTTAGGGTAGATGAAGACACGCCTGGTGATTGATGATAGTATGCATTATCCATATCGGGAAAATACATAGCATCACCAATAGCTACATGCTGATGATCTTTAAGTGAGTCTGGTAGTGGTGGGTTATCTATCATTATCAACTCCTGGTTCTAGGTAAATACTCATTTTGCTATCCTCTGAAAAATTTATATGACTTTCATTCCATTTTGGATTTTCAAAATCTCTTATTGAAAAACCATGCTCATCTTTCATAGGCTTACCGTTTTTGTGTTTTTTTATTGGGTAGTCTATTTCTACAGCTGTAATATAAGGCGGTTCGCTTGATTCACCTAAGCATGTATCTATACTGTATTCTTTTACTAAATAGTCTTGTATAGCTTCCATAACCTCATACTGATAAAGCTCTATTTGCATGACCCACTCCCATTTGTAATAAGATTTACTTTTTGTTCAATCTTCTCAACTTCATCAAGTAAGTTTACTATTGATACCTTTAATTCATGTACCAGGTAATTGATAGCATCTTGTTTTTGTTGCTGTTGCATGTTGTTAATTTGTGCATCTAAAAGCACACTACTCATACTGTTTGTATCTATTGACATATAACCTCCGTCAAAATATTGTATCAGTATAAACAAAATCTAGACATTTATCAATACAAACTGTAAAATAAATTAATTACATATCAAAAAGGAGTAAATATGGGTAAAACAAACAATCTTTATATGATGATGAGGTTGTCGTATGAACAGGCCGTAGATGATTATAATAACAAGAAAGCTGACTCTTTGTTGGGAGCTTATCAAAAATACTACAAAATCAACGTAGGCATGACATGTCTAAATCCACAAGGGGATCTTCTAAACTTTTATGACGAGGATAATAGCCAGGAGTGTCCAATATGAAGTGTTGGGCCTGCCAAACAAAGCTTATCTGGGGTGGAGATCATTCTGGAGAAGACTACGGTAATGAGGAATACGATATAGTTAGCAATCTATCTTGCCCAGAGTGTGAAGCTTTAGTGCTTGTGTATCATCAAAAAATTGAAACAGAGGAAAAAAATGATTGAAGTATTACAATTCTTCTTCTGGTTCTTTGTTGCAGTTATCGTAATACCAGGTATCTTTATCGTTCTTTTTGATCGAATCTAAAAACCCTTTAAAAACCAGGACTTTACAAATTGTAAAGAATATGTTATAATAGGATTCTAGCCTAGAGCTAGTTTGTTCTTAAAAATAAAAATAAGAGGAGAAACTGACATGAAGATTTTAATCGCATGTGAGTTCTCAGGGATTGTAAGAAATGCTTTCTTAGACAAAGGGCATGATGCCTGGTCTTGTGATTTGCTACCAAGTGATGATAGATCCAACCGTCATATACAAGACGATATTAGAAAAGTGATGTATATGGATGATTGGGATTTTATGATGGTTGCACATCCACCTTGCACTCGCTTATGTCTTTCTGGTAATAGGTGGTATACAAAACCACCAAAAGGAAAAACACTTGAGCAGTTAGAAAGGGAAAAGATTGAATCATGTAAATTTGTTGCAGAACTCTGGGATGCAAACATTCCAAAGATCGCAATAGAAAATCCTTTGATGAGAGGAGATTGCAAAGAGCTGATCAATAAGTTTTCTGTAAATGATTTCAATAAGCAAAACCAAATAATTCAACCTTATGAATTTGCGGAAAGCCTGGAGTCAAAAGATAACATAACTAAAAGAACAGCTCTTTGGTTAAAAAATCTTCCTAACCTTGTCCCAACAAGCAATTTTACAAAAGATACGGCTTGTAAAACTGCTATACATCATGTGCCACCAGGCCCAGATCGTTGGAAAATTAGAAGCACTTTCTTCCCAGGTGTTGCCAAAGCTATGGCAGAACAATGGGGATAACAAACCTTGAGAACAAAGAAAGGGAGTGTAAAAGCTCCCTTTTTTATTATTGTCAATTATTGTCAAGACTATAATGACGCTAATAAACATGATAAGAATGGGCTTTTGACGATTATTTTATTTTTGGCATTATTGTCATAGGCAATAAAGAAATCTATCCCTATTTATAAGATAATACTTGACAAGCTATAGATCTATAAACTATCCTCTCAATACATATTAGGGTAATGTGGGGTAGGCTAGTATTAAAATAAATACCCTAATTTGCTAAATATGGGATATAAGAAACATAAACTAGAATACGAGCCAATCATCTCAGACGAAGCAGAAGCTCCTCCAGAATTTGCAAACCTAGACAACAAACTTACCAGACGACAAAGAAACTTTGTATGGATCTCTGTCAATAATCCAAGACTATCTTTAGTGGAGTGTGCTTCAAAGGCAGGTTATAAAGATCCAAGACAAGCTGCTGTTAATGTATTTAAGAATGAACTTGTAAGACAAGAATACAATTTTCTAACTAATGAAGTAAAAAAGAAGTATGAACTGAACTACGATAGGGCAGTCCAGGACTTATATGATATTAGGGATAAGGCCCTAGCGGCAGGGTCTTTTAATGCGGCCATATCTGCCCAGAACTCTTTGTTGAGGGTTGGTGGCTTAATTGTAGATAGAAAAGAGGTTATGTTTGGTAAAATAGATCAAATGAGTAGAAAAGAGGTAGAAACCAGGCTAGGTCAGTTAATGGGCAACATAATTGAAATTAGTAATGAAACTAAGAAAGAGATTGAAGTTGTAGAGGAAGTTGAAGAGGAAGAAAAGAAAGAGCAAGAATCAAAAGAGTAAGCAGGGTAATAAGGTTATTTTGGTATGCTTTTAAGATTGAAAAGAATGATCGCTATTATTATCCATAATATTTCTAAAAACATAAGGCACTTAAATCTTATAAGAGGAGTTGTATGGAAATACAGGTAGATAAAAATGCCTTACAAACATATTAGAGTCTTTAGGGTAATTGTGCAACATATTCAGATAGGCCTTTCCACCTTAGTTTACTGGTATTATACCAAAAAGATTGATCGTAATCTTTAGATCCTGGTTTATAGACTAAGATCCCAAACTTGGAGTGTGGATCTAGGTTTGGATCAAAGTAAGCTGATACTTCGGACCAGGATACGAGTTTGATACGGTATTGTGGTTTATTCATTTAATATTTCCATATTTATTAATTTCTTCATTCCAAAATTTATCTCTTTCTTGTTTATTTTTAAACCACCAACTGCCAGCACTAGGATATGAGTCATCTACATATCTATATACAATTTCATAAATATCTTTGCCTTGCATTTGTTTGTATAGCTTTTTAGGTATACCTTTACATTCAAGTAAATAATCTAAATCAACATCACCTGTATTTTTAGCTTTCATCATGTAAGCATCACTAATACCATCAAGATTTTTTAAAAATGTTTCTCTACTCATCTTTTATCTCCTCTAGATCTTTAACCCATTTTTCATTTTGTATATCTTTTGTTATAAATTTACTTTTTTAACCTAATATTTATAGGTAATATTTCTTTACATGATGAATCATCTATATCAATACTGTCCGTTTGATCTATTACACCATTTGAATCTTGCACATCAAAAACAACCAGGGCATTCTTTTTGAATCCTAAGTTATCTATTGAGTGTTGTAATTCGTTAATCAGTTCTTGTATTGTCATCTTTTATTTCCTCGCCTTGCATAAAGGCTTTATAAATATTACTTTCTTGATCTAAATAGATTGTGTTTTCTGTATCATCATTTCCACAAAAAGGACATACAGGTATAAATTTATTCTTTTCGCCATAATGTTTATGACATTTAAGACATTCAACTACTTGTAGATACATTTTTTATCTCCTCTAGATCTTCAACGGTCATGTCTTCACAAAGATATTCCAGGGGTTTTAATCTGCCCTTAAAATAAAATTCTTTGACAGTTCCGTCTTTATTTAAAACTTCGTTTCCGTCCTCGTCACATACATAGAATTTTATATCTAGCACATTCACATATTGTTCATTAACTGACATCTGAAATCTCCTCTCTTTCATCTGCACAAATACCCTCATCTGCATCACAGTCTAAACATAAATCTTTTTGTGCATCTACGTTTCTGCTCCCACAACTTATGCAACATAAGGGAACACCTAACATAGGACAATAACTATATTCTTTATTCATCTTACACTTCCTCCCATTTATCAGTTTCATAATTAAAAACTTTTGTGTCCCAAGATATTTCTACATCTTGAACATTCTCATAAAGTTTTTTACCTGTTTGAAAATCATTAGCAATCTCACAATCCGATAAATTTTCAGTAGGATTTTCTATATCTTCAACATAATCTTTATCATCATAAAAATTATCTGGTAGTTCCCATATAGTTTCTATTGTTTCTATTACTTTAATTTTCATTTGACACCTCCTCAGTATCTTCATCTGGATTTGATATACATTCCCAGTCGCCACCGTTAGAGTCAACTTCATCAGTATTGCCACCACCTGCAAGAAATATATTAACGGCTTCTTCATAACTGTTAGCCATAACATCTGTTTCTGCTGTAGTACAAACAAAATTACTAAATATGTATTGTTTCTTTTTTGTTGTCATTAGACTTCATCCTCAGTTAATTCTTTAAAATGTCTTACTAACATATCTAATGCTTGATCAACTTTTTTATCTTTGAAATCATCTTTAATATCAGATACAGTATGTTGTATATCTTCTAGTTCAATTTCATACCAATTACCTATAGATAAATCATCTATATAATTACGAGAATATAATTCATTTTCTATATATTCATTTGCTCCTTCTTGGGAAGTATCCATTACATGAAAACTACCAAATACTTTTACTTCAAAATCTCTTTCATCATCATAATTGTGTTCATTACTCATTAGATACCCCCTCTAAATAAATAAAATAATGCCTTTAATCTGCGATCAGATAAATGGCGTAAGTGTTCTGGTATTTTGGTTCGGTCTATAGTTGACATTATTCTTGGTCCTCTGCATATATAATTTCTTTTCGGTCTTTCATATGTTTGATAATCTCAATTAATAAATCATCAAAATCGTCTACATGGTATTTATCTAGTAGTTCTTCAATCATCAGTCTTGCTCCTTTTTTAAATAGGTATGCATAATTGTTTCTACGGTATCAACAATATCTAAGAAATCATCTTCTGACTCTTCTGTTCTACTACCGTTGCTATCGTGAGTAATCCTATTTGGATAACATTTGTTTTCAACATAAGCCGATAGTTCTGCATACATACCTACCCAAGTTTCCGTATCTATTATTGGTTTAGCCATAGTTAGTCCTCTTTGTTATTAACAATATCGTGAATTAAATCCATAACA
>JAAHTH010000335.1_pt2 | contig 41583 bp, 55 predicted proteins | sample 6116091 | NCBI WGS metagenome assembly JAAHTH01 (sample SAMN13939990, study PRJNA603662) | sponge metagenome | isolation source: marine sponge | host: Mycale hentscheli | place: New Zealand | collected 2006 | reverse complement strand
TGCTATTTTTATAGCTTCCTTATAATACCAGTCGTAATCTAAGTCACTAGGGTGCGTTTCAAAATTTTCTACGGTCATACATGCTCTTGCCCCATCGCTCTTTGGTACTTTATTATCGTTTTTATAATACCGAATAGGCTCTACTGATTTCGTACTTTGGTACCACCTGACAACCTTACCTAAATATTTACCTTCCTGTTTACCCCCACCAGTGACGTTTCTCGCGCTTATAAAGTCCTTAAAAGGAGCTGCGTAAATAGTCTCACCCAAGGGTACTCCATGGGCTAACCACGCTCCTACAGCGTCTGAGCATACCTGAGCAGTGGGGTTCTTACGTAGGCTAAGAGGAGCATAAATACCTTTTACTTTGAGGCTCCTGTCAGGTTTAACTGCTATGTAATTATTAACGTCTTTCATCGCTAATGCTCGGTATGGTGTAAACTCAAACTCAAATTTAGAAAGCTCACTAAACTCTGCTATAACTTGATCTACTTCGACCGCTCTATGTTGATCGTATCGCACGGCTATTCCATCTGTATTTGCGCTCAGGGTTTCAACTCCTAACTTTTCAAGCTTCTCTATCAACATTAACAGCGTCAGCTGACCAGTAAGAGTGACAGCTAGCATCAAGTCTGGAGAATACAGTACGCTATAACGGCTCGCCAGTTTACCGAATGTACCGTTTAAACTAATTTTCAGAGTCTCACTGGTAGTCTTGTCACCGCTAGCTTTCGCTGCTAATCTTTCAGTGTATATCTTTTCGTATTCTTTAGTGAAATCTGCTCCTAACGACTGCGGAGTGAAACCACATTTGATGATGATTGAAGGATAAAAAGAAGCTGCATCTATTTCACCCATTATTTTACCATCTGCGATGTAACATACTTTCTTGTCATGCACCGAGTGTATACCGCCTACTCCGAGTTGATATTTACCCACTCCATGAGAAACGATCTCTTTACCCAGAAACTCTGGCAATATGACATGACCAGTCTTTTGGTTCATAAAGAAAATATGTGAGGTTATTTTTTCCAACAGCTCTTTGAGCGCATCACTCTCAAAACTGAGAAAAGCAGGAGGGATATACCTTATAGTTTTAGGTATAGTATTTTCTCTCTTTTTCAAACCCATACTTTTAATGTAAGCCTGTTCTGCCATTTGAGAGTCTGACTTACTCCGCAGGTCAACGCCATACCTACGACTCATCTCAACTCTCAGCATTATCTCAGACTCTAACATGCTTAATAATCTTTCAGTAGTGTCAACATCATTGTGACAATAATCAAGTATTTGCTGCTCTTCATGAGGTTTTACCATGGTACTATGAGCCAGAGGCATGTCTTGCAAAGTAGGCATGTGCATTCTTGAACCATATGCTTTGAGTCCCACAAAAGATGGAGCGACCTCAATCAGATCTATATGATCTTTTAAATGTTTACGTAAATGAAACTTCTTATATGCCTCCCAGTATGGCGTCCTATTAACGATCAGATCATCTGCTATTCTTTTTATTTCTAACTCTGACCTGCCCGCACAGAATGCTGAAACGATCACGTCATCAAAATAAATAGAGTTAAACCCAACAAAAGTTTTATTATCTTTTGCTATAAAATAACGCAATTTTTCTACCGCATCCTGTTCATGACGCCATATATCAAACCACTCCCCTGTCTCAATGCACTTAGCACTGAGCAGGGTACGGTTCGGTAACGTCTCGGTGTCAAATACCCAAGTACTCATTTGTCGTAAGGATCCTTATAATCGCCATCAAACTGTTTGAAGCGTAGATCACCTTTATAAACGTCTGAGACTTGATTAGCGTACGCACCAGACGCCTCTTCATCTTGATGCTTAGCCTCTTCAATCTCAATCAACTTATCAATAAAATGCTTAGCCTTATTGAGATCTTGAATAGTGTAGAATGGCTGCTTAGCTTTGAGGTAACACCGCTCAATATACTTAGTAGCGCACGCCTGGAAATAGTTAAGACCGAGCCTAGCCACCCTATCCCAGTGCTCTTCACCACCAGTCGTAGACTTATAATGATCGCCACCGATCTGAGTTTTATTAACTTTACTTGTCATTAATCATCTCCTCAATAACATCAAATAACAATCTCTCGCGACCTTTAAGAACCATTTGCCGAGCATAAGACATGTAAGTGTCAAAGATCTTTTTTAATTTAGTGTTACCTAGGTTAACCTCAGTGGCACAGAAAATAGCTCCTGAAGCAATATCAGCTAACTTAAGTGTTCTTTTATCTTTATCGCTTAGACTCGGGAACTCCACACCTGCTTCACGCATAAGACTCTCCTCTAATTCACTTACTTGAGAAAGTATCCCATACTCTCTTTTAGCAGGGCTAGGTATGTCTCCGGTTATATGTTCGCTTAGATCATGGAATAACGCTGCCATAATTAACGATTTACTGGCGGTAATATCCATTAATAGGCACAGCATCGCAACATTATGTGAGTGATGGCCAACAGTGTCTTGAGTGATGGTAGTGACGGTATGAAATCTTTTAACTGCAGATCCGTCAATAATAAATTGAAGTGTCTTTTCCATTTAGTTCTCCTTTATAAGTTATGGAATATACTATCGTTTATTTTACTACAAAAGGCAAGTGTTATTTTACTCGCCTCTCTAACCAATTACGAGTGGCTAATCTCCAGTCGGTAGCAGCTATATCTTCAACTATATGCATACCATCGCTTATTTTTTCTCTACGCTCTTTATAAATTTGAGCCATCGGCACTGCTACCTCTTTGAAGAATGAATGTTTATAATTATTGGTAGCATCTTGAAAAGTGCAAAACTTTTCACAATCCTCTAAGAAAGCTGCCATATTCATATTGTCCATTATAGGGTAGGAGCATATCGTGCCTTTATTATATGCGTCATGATCTTTACTCGGAGGAGACTGTAAAAAGTCCCCTATGTTATAAAGCTCAGTATATAAATGAAAGTTAACAGAGATTTGATTATACCTGCCTACTTCTAAAGCTAATGACCTCGCAACAAACTCTTGCAAGAAACTGAAGTGAACTGCGTTAGCTCCATAAGCTCCCCACCAAAGATCATTTGACCTGTTGAATACTGTCATCGTCAGCTTGTGGTCAATGACCTGAAATACTATCTGAGTATTGCAAGCCTTATCCAAAGTCTTTTTATATAAGTCATGTGAATCCCACATCTGCACAACAGCTTGACGAGTATCAGGATCTTTTCTTAATAAGTCAATCACGTCAAGTAATTGATCATGACCGAAATGCTGCCTCCATCGCCAGCCATACGCAGCGTTGAAATCTATTTTATTATCAGAAAAGTTTTCCATGTTTTTATTAAACTGTTTAACAAACCTTACATCTTTACGACCTGCTATCATCCAGATAGCTTCCATCAGGTGGAAAATAGGATTAGCATCTCTTTGAGGATCAAACAGAACTCTCTCTTCGGGATGACGATAGGTGGTGGTCACTATCTCTGGGTAAACCAGCGCAGGACCATTACGAGTCTGTTGAGGTTTCAAGTTAAGAACTTTAAACTTCCAGAAAATTTCTGAAAATGCCTCGTTAACATTATCAACTATTAATTCCATCTTAAAACTCCATCTCTGGTCGATACATGGTCTTAGGTTTTCCTTCACCTAAAACAGTTCTGGTGTATTTACTATACTCACACATAACATTTTGAACATCATGCAAGGTGAGATCAGTAATCTCTAAATTAGACTTAATGTCTTCGTTAATACTCATAAGCTCGCTATTAAAATGATCCTGTGTCCAAGAAGCATAAGGACCTCTGCCTAGCAGGTAATTCAAACCTTTACTACTACCAGGACCGATAGGTGCGTAGCTGTAAAGATCACTAGCCTTGGCCAATACAGCATCGCCATAAGTTAAATCAGCGGCAACCTGCCCAGCTATAAATGTGCTTATGCCAAAACAGCCAGAGAGAACTTTTACAAAATCAGCTATTGAATTATGCTCAAAGAAAGAGCCATCAATATCATCTCCTATGTCAAGTGTAGGTTCAATAATATACCTTGCTAGGGATAAAGACTTGACTGATCCCACATCTTTTTTAGTAGGGTAGACCATGTAAGCTCCGGAGTAAACTTTCTTCCCATTTAAACTTTCTCTAAATTCTTCAATAGACTTAGAAAATTTACCAGTGTCAAAGTCTCCTGCAGCTTGGAGTAATATACCTTCATTGATCAAGTGCTGTAGGGTCGGTGGCCAATTAATCAAACGACATATCAATAAAACGAACCATAAATCCTGCCTGTAATTTTCAGTAGGATAAAGATCTATTACGTTCTTAATGATCCATTCACTAACTCGATCATCCTTCCTTCTAATATTAGTGAACTTATATTTACTTAGAATAGGATCAAGAGTCAGTGCACCGTTAAATCTATTTTCTTTAGCAATACGCATGGCCTCTCGCTCCCACACAAAATAAAGTAGTGCGTTCGTTGATATGACAGTTTCTTTATCAGGCATGTTATACGGATTACTATCGATCATTTTCAAAGTCCTTTATTATTTTGAGTAATGGGGGATGAGTGTCAATGTGACTTATGTCGACTACTGTTAAATCGGCGTCAGTTAAATTTTTACGACAGTTTGATACACTCTTAAACTTGTCAATTAGATTTTTCGGGTTGAACTCTTTTTCATTACCTGCTTCTTTGCGTCGCCCGATAACCCTGTCTATACATTTATCTTGAGGAGTATCTAAGAATGCGTAAACAGTGCAACCTGTTTCCTCAGTCATTTGAGTAACTTTACCACCCAAGCCTGAAGCAGAAACCAAAGCACCCTCGTAAAGCACATGCCCATATTTATGAGCCTCCAATATTCTTTCAGCAATCGCGAGCTGAGTAGGCATGCTGTCAGTTCCCCCACAGACATTATCATATTTACCGATAATATAAATAGGGTTATTTATACCAACTACTTTGCAATCAACACCATAACCCATAATCTTATCATCTTTTTTCAAGATTGAGTGCGGGTAATCAGTTATAAACCTTCTAACAGCAGTAGTCTTACCACTACCGAATGTTCCTGATAATCTCAATATTACATTAGCCATGTAAAAAATGCTCCCCTCGGAATGGTGTACCTGTGTTTGCAAATATAGCGGCATGCTTATTAATGTCAACCTTATTATTAGAACACTCGGCTCTAAGCCATGTCGGTAATAGCTCAGATCTCATGTCTTTAAACTCTTCAACATCTAAACCTTTTTCCTCTGCCCATTCGATACGTGACCACGCCATGTCGGCGTAAACTCCAGGGTAACGTCTCCCAAAGAAATGATTTTTGAAGGTGCAGAGATTACTTTCAAAAGTGAAGTTACCTACGTTAGATACTTTGGGATTTAACTGAGAGTAACGATCCAAGTAAGAACTCGCAGCAGTGTTCAGCCAATCACATATTTTAGAAAAGTCTGGGTAGTCACCTGTGAAATCATTTTTCATACGTTTGTCCCAGACGTATTGATCAGCACCGTATAAAAACATCATACCATTACGATGAGACTTACTGCCTGATTTATCTTCAAATAATAAATCATCACAGTCTGCACCGAACCCATTCAAGTATACGTATTCCAGGTAGCTGAATGCTGATAACCTACCAAAAGAATCATACCCATCTCTAACTCTCTTCCACAGTGTTTGATAATCACCTGTGAGCATTTCCTCCTGAGACTTGAAACCAGCTAACAGGCTCGCATAAGATTTGATAGCTTCAACTGTATCTTTCTTTTGATACCTGCGGTCAGTGTCGTATTGAAGAGTTTCCCAGTTTTCATCAAACCAATTAGTAAATTTAGTCAAAGCTGCCCCAGCAGGAGGCACCTCAGGAAGCTGCTCTAGAAGCCTTAATGATGTTATGGGGTTTTGGGTCATGCCATTCAAGAAAGCATACCAGAGACGCTGCTCAGTATCCCAGTTATATCGCTTAGCCAGTTCAGGCATGTACAGGTAAACTAATCCTGGCATAACGCCATAATTTAAGTTTAAAGTGTAAAGCGCATCAAAGTATTTTGTTCGGTTTTCTCTCAACCGATAATCTATATCAGTTATCATAGTTATTCCTTTACTGGCTGTAAGCCTTTATAACCTTCTCCTGCTACAATCTTTTTAAATCTGACAGGAGAATATTCTAAGTTAGTAGGTTCTATTTTAATATAGAAACAGGTACCATGGTAAGCCATGGCAGTTACCCTATAACCATACTGCTCTTCAAAATAATCGCTAAAGACTGTTGCATAACTTTCTCTATTATTAGAAACATCATGCCCTCTAGCAATTAAATTAGGTACTGTAAAATGCCATCTACAGCTTGACCCATCAGTAATGATTATAGCTTCAGGTTTATGAGATATCATTCTTTCCATCTCAGTTCGCCATTTACCATTACTGTGCTGTATCAATGTAAAAAATGGGAAGTCACAGACATAAATATCAGCTGGCATAACTCCGAGTCTTTCGTGAGCATCTTCCTTAGAGACCACCACATTAGGGTAATCAGCCATGCAATACTTGAGCTGATTAACGCAGTCATCATCTAACTCTCCGATGAAATGATGCTGAGGTTTAACTACATGTTGTAAGGCAACCGAAAACACTCCGCATCCTCCGAATGGTTCTTGAATGACCGAAGCTCCTTTATGTTCGTTTAGAAGAAACTCCTGACATAAAACATTCTTTCCGGTCTCCTGCCAACGCTTATTAAGATATTGATAATAGCTGTAGTCGCCATCAGGCATCAACTGAGGCTCTCCTGGCAAAAGTTCAAAGTCATACTTTTCTAAAATTTTCCACTTGCTAGCCATTAAGATGCCTCCGTATAAAATGGTCTAATAACATCTCTATTAGCAGCACTACCAACTATCCAGAATCCAGTGCTGTCATCATAATCTAAAGAGTTAGTCTCTCTCAACCATCGCCACATCTTGGCTTCATAAGTTGGGTGGAATGTTATATCTTCGTGAGTCTCCCCTGTAAACTTCTGCGAATACGAGGCATAGTTATTAGAGTGCAAAGAATAATGCTTCCATTTGAAAGGCAAGTTCTTGTAGTCAACACCCATGATCTCTAACCTCTCTGCCATCCAGTCTCTTTTATCAGGACCTATCGCAATTGTAAATAATTCTTTTAAATTATTCGAGTTTCTACTCAAACCTAATACCACACTGGTGAGAGAGTTACAAGACCCAGCAGGCACGATTAATCTCTCAACATCATCAGGCATATTACTCGTTTGATGTGCACCGACTTCATGAAACTTCTGAACATCTGCTGCGTCATATCTTTTATGCGGCACAGTGATGCCATATTCTACGACAAGTGAAGTAGGCTGAGTCAGATCTGCAACTCTCTTTTGAATGATCGGGTTATAAGGACCGTTCGCATATTCAAATACCGCACCGAACCCTGCAGCAATCCTAGGATTGTCATGCGTAAGAACAGTATGGGGTTTGCTATAAACGACCTGTCTATTTTTGAGACCATAATGGGAACCTACGATGGCACTCATGCTCAGCTGAGGAGACTGAATAGAAGCTCCTGTGACTATGTGAGACTTACCCTCTTTGAAACGATTGACATACCATATCAGCTGTCTCATTTTAGAACCATTAGGACCGCTATAACCGAGCGGTGCGAAATAGTCTTCTCTCTTGAACCACACCCCAGCTTTATTCTGCCAAGGAGTTAGAGTGGCCAAGTAGTTTTCCCACTTGACCTCCTCTCTATTTATCGCTAGCTTGTTAAACACGCTATCCATTACGCTTTAATCCTGACTGAGCTAATTCAAATGTACGCTCGTTGATGGTTACAGATTCCCTAACCCCAGCCTTAGCAGCTGTGTAGAGCACTCGAGTGAGCCTGTCAACCTGAGCACCAGTGACCCACTTAGGATAAGCTTTCCAGAGCTGATGAACATTATTAAACATCCCTATTGATGAACCTTCCGTATCATAAACCATGATTGTGCGGTCTAACTGGAGAGAAGAACTCATAGCCTGCCTCCTTGTTGGTACTTGAGGCTTGACAGGATCCGTACCGTTAAGCGACTCTTTCAACTTAGTAGTAAGAGGTTCTGCAGTCTTACCGTTCTGTTTAATAGTAATGGCAAAATCAGAAAGCTCTTGACACTTTCTAATACCTGTAGCTTTATCACGAAATTTTTTAACTGGTCGTTCACATAAGTTATTATAGAAAGCAACCAGCTCTTTAGACGACATTGTTTCAAATCCAGTATTCATTTTTATTCTCCTTGTATTTTTGCGAGAGCATTATAAGCTTTATCGCAATATTGATACGTGTCATTATAATCTGGCCAGAGACCAGCTTCAACCATCTGGCAGTAATTTACTTGAGATCTGACCTCATATTCATAGTCTTCATTTCCTACTAGTCCTAAGACTAGCAGGAATGCTAAAAAACCTAAACCTATAAGAAGTTTATCCATTATCACATGCTCCAATATGTTTCAGAGCTAGGTGAACAAGAATAAGGAGTGTTGAGCTTCTCTTTGAACTTTTCACCAGTCATAAAATTGGTGCGCTCAACCATTGGCTCATTTTCAGTGAATTCTTCTAACGTGACATAACGACCCATATTCGCATCGTCTAAGCGATCTTCAAGACGCTTTATTTCATGAGGAGAAGGATACTTCGCATCCTTAGCTGCAAAAAATGCACGCTGACGCTTTTTGCGCTCGCTAGTTAGACCGATACCTGCGCCTATCTTACTAGGGTAAGTTTTATCATTTAGAAGAAGATATGAGGGAGTTACTAATACGAATGTTGTCATTTTTCAGTTCCTTAGTTATCAGTTATAATATCTACTATACCACCAATGATTCAAAAAGTAAAGGATTATTTTTCCTTATAGAAAATATGTTTACCAATCCTGCCTATTGAGACCATCTGGGAACTCCACTTGGGATTAACATAAGTAGTGTGATAAAATAATGCGCTGTGTTTTAAGCCTTTTCCAGTTAATGCATCTCTGGCTTGTTTCTTGGCTCTTTCCCATCGCTCACCTTGATATGGTCTTTCCGGTTTACCATCACAATAAAATGAAAATTGGCAGTCATACTTTCCAGGTCCCCAATCTTCTGTCACCACTCCGCATATCGTGTCTTCAAATTTAGGATGTTTCACTCTATTCAAAATAACTTCAGCTACAGCAAGCCCAGCATTATAGCTAGGCTCCACTGCTGACTCAAAATATATAGCCATTGCTAAACACATTGATGCAGAAAACATATCACTCTTCCTCTTTCTTAAAAAGACTAGTCTTATGAGGCGTGTGACCTACGGCATCCATTATATGATTCATAGCTAGATGTGCGGTTACTAAATGTTGATAAACATTTTCAATCTCTAATATACCCACCTCATCTCTAACGTAAGCCAGAGGAGTGCTAGTGGTGTTACCGCTGGTTACTATTATGGGATCAACGTAATTAGGTTTCTGGCTCGGTATACGTTCTGGATCATGATCCTCTGAAGACTTAGAACCGATGGTTACTTTATTAGTATTTAAGAACTCTAAGAGACCTTTCTTGTCATAAGGTACATCGCAAGTTTCAAATGGATGCCCTAGCTTCTTAGCATCCTCTTGATTACCTGCCCATTGACCGAGATGGTTTACATATAATTTCATACTTAACTCCTAAGTTATAAGTTATAGCCAAGCTGGCTGTTGAGAATTAGTGTAGTCTAAAAAAGCTGCTTTTTCAACTTTATAATATGCTCTGTATGCTTCAACATAATCATCACATTTGAACTCATCGGGCATACATTGAGGTGGCGTGCTAATATGCCACTTTAAATTATTATAGTCACTGTTGCGAAAATATGCATCTTTGATGTCTTGAAGAACCTGAGTGCTCTTATGGTCACGCCCATAGCGACGAGTGTATTCTTTACCGATGGCTAAACCATGATCAAGAGCCCACATGAAATTTTCTTTACAATCACCGACCCATAATGTCATAGGATGATTTTTGAATGCAGTTTTATAAGTTGAGGGGAGAGGGTCAAGACCATTACGTCTTAGAGCAGTGCTGCACATTTGAGCAGTCTCTAAAACCATCTTAACGACGTGCTTGTCGCACAGGTCTTTTGCGGATAATTCAGGGCAGGTATGCAGAAAGAAAATGTTCATCAGTGTTCCTCAGTTATCAGTTATAAGATTTACTATACTCTCATTTTTAATGAAAGTAAAGGATTATTTTATTTCTTGTCAAGATGAGCTTTTAGTTTTTGTGCTCTTTGATCAAATGAGTAGCCTCCCCAGTAGACATCATAGTCGTCATCCCAGTGACCCTCACGATAATCAATGCTTGCACGATTATCTAAATCGTTATAGAATTCATTTAAGATGTCACGATCGACCAAAGTAGATTTTGTGATATTTCCATCAAGAAGATCTTCAAGAAATTTAACGTAAGCATTTTTATGACTTACTGGCTCAATACCATCGGCACACTCGATGAAATTAGAAACTTCACTAATTGCGTAAGAAGTTTTGCGGAAGATGATGCCGAATGTGATTTGATTGTGAGTCATAAGACCCTCCTAAGTTATGAGTTATACAGTTATTATAGCATATTCATTGTTAGAAGTAAAGCCTTATTTTTTACAAAGTGAATATAAAAAATATAAAAGAGGTTAATGCACCCAATAAAAGTAGTATTATAAACACTCCTGCCAAGTCATACATAAACTTACGTCTATTTGCTTTTTCCTTAGCTTCTCTTGCTCTCATGTTTCTGATATTTCTTCTTTCTTTTATCATGTCTTTCCATAACCCACCATTACCCGACCACACGAACAGTTCGTGCAGGTCTTTTTCTAAAGTAGCTATTTTCTTTTTATGTAGTGTAATTTGAAGAGCTTGAGCTTCTACAGATTTAGCTCCGAATGTTTTTTCAATCAAACTAGTACTGTTGTTTAATTGTTCTAATTCAGATAGTTCTTCTTTAGCTTCCCAAAATTTACCTAAAACACCCGCATAATCAGCTATCTCTTTACCATTAGAAATAGCTCCTTTGAGGGTCTTGTAAGCTGCATTGGCAGTAGCCAAAACAGTGAATGGTTCTATCATTATTTATTTTTTAGACATCCACGCAGTCGTACCCATGTAAGCACCTACTATACCCGCACCTGATATATAAAATAAATTTGAAATATCACTCAATGCTTTTACTCTTTCTATGGGTAAAAAGAACATTGCTAATGTAAAAGCAGCCATAGCTATCAATGTAGCTCTGGCCATTCTCAGTTGGGCTATATGCTTACGTAGTGAGTCTTCTGTTTCTCTAATTTCCTTAGCTCTTGCTATCTCACTATCGCTGACCACGCCATCAGAGTCTAAATCATATTCTGCATATTTAGAAGTAGGCTCTAATTTTTTAGGAGTCACTTATTTCTCCTTAATTAATTTTTTAGCTTGTTTTAAAGCTTTTTTATTTCTAGCAGTCCAACCTTTCCCGAACGTATCAAACGTACGAAGGTTTTCGTAAAATTCTTGTCTTCGTGTATGCATTTTATCTACTAGATCTTTAGCTTCATGCTTATTTACTTCTTTTAAAGTCATAGGACCTATCGCTCCGTCTTGAGCCACCTCTATAATTCTCTGTAGTGCTTTAGCACTCCTGCCAGTTCCTGAGTTAACGCCCCAATCAAAACAAAAGAAATCAAGCCCACTGGGTAGCTCATCACATTTTAACCTGTCCCAGTATTCTTTTTTATAAAGATCTCCTACATCTTTAATCTTTAATTTCTTCATTTCGCCATTTTTAATTTCACGTCCTAACCATTTTGCCCAAGTTTTACGAGTAACTCCTAAGTTAGTTTCTCCTCCTGGGTCTCTCGGATGGTTAACATATCCTCCTTCGTGCTCCAATAACATTTCTAGAGCATTTTCAAAATTGTGTTTCACTGGGTCAAACCTTTCTGTTTTTCATATGTTCTAAGACCACCTAATCCTAACATACCCATGAGGACCGTTAGAAGAGACCCCATGTCAAACTCGGGTATAGGCGGTATTTCTATCCCAAAAAGCGCAACCGCGAATAATATTAATGGGGAAAGAATAAAGTGATATAATAAAGCTATACCGCAAGTCCATCCTACAAACGGACGCCATCCTCCTCTGAAGAAAGAACCTGAAGCAGCTTCTGCTTTATTAACATCAATCTGAGCCAAGGCTATCTGCTGTGCATGATTATCAGCCATTGTGGCCAATTCATGAGCTAGTTTAGCTTTTTGATCTTTGTCTTCAATGAACTTATCTAATAGGCCAGATACAGGTCCCACTAAGCTAGTTATTAAACTCATCTTTCACCTCACTTGTTTATTTTCTGGTCGATCAACCATACTGAACCTATTAATACGGCTATACCTGTTATAAGCAGAATTAATCCGAATACCCATTCAAACACTGCTTGTTTCATCTCAATTCTACGATATTCTTCGTCTCTTTTTCTTTTACGAACTTCTGCTTCTATTCTAACTAATTCTTCCCATTGACTAGGACCCATCACAGATGATATCCAATCTTTTAATTCTGTACGCATCTGTTCTTTTTTCTTTTTAGCTACAAACAGATCCATGGCTTCAGCTTCAACTTGACCTCCGAGTGCTTTATACCATGGGGGATTCTTTTGCTGCTGTTCACAAAAATCTAAATCAGCCATAGCCCCAGCCCACTGAGATAATTGATTACCCATGTCGTGTAAATCTTTACCTACTGCTATGCCTCTTTTAAGACCGTTAAATGCTCCAGTGGCAAGGCTTATAGCAGCGGCAATCTCTATCATTTATTTTGGCTCTCTACTAACTTCAAAGCAATGAACTGCACTACTGCTATTCGTTACCATCACTCTTGCTCTAATCATTTCTTCCTTGCAGGTTTCTTCTGATCCATATGTACCTACTTGGTAATACTCAAAATCACCTGTCCCTACCGTAAATTGCATCCATACCAAAAACCACATTTAATTACCGAAAAGATTTGGATATGTTTCTCTCATTTCATCAGTTATAACCATTGTGGAATCAGGAGTTTCAATTTCCATAGTTTCTTCAGATGTTTCTTCTATGGTAGGAGTTTTATCAGGACCTGACTTTCCAGGTAGTGAAGCAGTACCAATGATGTTAGCCGTTTCCCTTCTATTTAATGCTATATCCTTAGGTATCTTTCTTTTTCCAAAATCTTCTAGAGCCTGTACAACTATTGCCACGTCTTCAGGATTATCAGACATTAACATTCGAGCCATTCTCTCTTGAGTTGTAGCAGGTAAAGTTGACTGCCTTATTACTTTACTAACCATTTGAACTAATGCGCTAGTGAGACCTGTTGTAGAAACAGCATCAGCCATTACATCACCCGCAGTTGAACCTTCTCCTATGGCAGCTTTACCTGCTTCCCTCTGAGCTGTCGGAGACCCTCCAGTTATCCTACCAACCTCTTTGAATAATTGAGCTTCTCTTAACAACGCTGCTTCATAAAGAGCCAATCCTTCTTCACCTGCTGCTGGGAAAAGCATCTGTATTTTCTTACGCATGTCAGGGGAGCCAATTATTCTCTGCGCATAATTAGCATTATTACTTGATTTCGTAAGTTTATCTAATAAGTTCCTGGAAGCTCCTGTTAAAAATGCCTGAGCTTCTCCTTCACTCATATTCTCAAACGCCTTAGACACTTCTTCAGGAGCCATCTTACCAAAGTTTTTAAAACCATTGTCTAAAGCTTCAATAACTTCCATATCTCCTGCGTAAACTTTCCTAGCGTTAGCGTATGCAGAAACTCCGTCAACTTCAGTAACCTCGTCTAACACATTTACAAATTCATTTTTAAGCTTTTTTAAAGAATTAGCTTGTGCAGGTGCCATTCCGGTTCCGTCAAAGCCTTTTCTAATTAAATCATCTAATCCTCTTTTAATGTAATCAAGAGTTCTGACATCAGGAAGCATGTTTATAGAGGGTTTACCACCCTTCGTTACTATTTCATAAGGGGTCAATTTAAATGCGCTACCGTCCCCACCTGCCAGAATGTCTGCATCTGCTTCATTTTGAGCAATAACTTGAGCTCTTTTAAATGCCTCTTTGAAGTTAGGGTTATTCTTCAATAGATTTAATATCCTAGGGTCGTCTACCGCACCAAATTGATAAGCCTCATCATAAGCCTTATTAGCGCCAGACCTCAAATTATTTATAAGAGCGTCTTGTTGATCATAAAATTTACCTTCTCCTAGCGCATCTGTAGTTTGTTTTATAACTCTGTCCCTAGAAGAAGATTGAACATCTACTAATTTATCTTGAATGATTTCAGGAACATCTCCTCTACCTGCGGTGTTCAAAGAATCAGCCAGTCTTAGAGTTTTTTCATTAACATTCGCTACAGTGCTAGGTACGCCTAATTCAGCATCTCGTGAAATCACATTTAAAACGTCTTGAGGAGTTCCCCCATTAGCACCGACAGCATCATAAACTTTTTTCAACACCAAGTCATCAACATATTGACCGCTCTGTTGCAACCTGTCTCTAATGAAACCGAACACCGCTGCAGCTCCTCTACCGCCCATAGGTAGCGCAAAACCTATCGCACCTCCTAAGCCTCCACTGATGATGGCGTCTAAGCTTCTATCATCAGGAGGAGCCATTCCTGCTCCAGTTATAGCCCCAGTAGTTAAACCTGTCGCTGTACCAGTAGTTACTGCATTCCTCCCGACCGTACCTTTATAAGCCTGTCTAGCTTTGTTAGCTATGTTGGTTAAAGCTCCTACCGTCCTAGCTCCGCTTGCAGCAGCAACGGGAGCAGTGGCTCCCCCAGTAAATGGAGTAGCTATTAAGGCAGCTGCCGTAGGTATGAAACCTCCTACGATTTCACCAGTCAAAGACGCTCCTGGGTTTTCAGCAGAATATTGATTATAAGATTCATTTATGGCAGCAAGTTCTTCTTCATAAGTTTCATCACCGCTCATAGTTCTAAGTCGAGCTTCTAACTCATCTCCCCAACCCATGGCTAAACCTTGTCCTAACCATGAGCGAGCAGTATTTGTCCAGTAACCATCAGACATTATTCATCTCCTGTATTTGTAGAAGGTGTTTTTCTTCCATATTCACCAGAACTGATTTGTTCTAATTTAATACGTCTTTTGCTTAGTATACTGGCCAGAGCTTCTGCGGCATTTTTAATTATTCTTTCTCTTTCTGCAGAACTTTTTGCTTCTATACCTTGCAGAGCACTTAGGGATTTTCTTTCTCCGTCTGAAATCTGACCTCCGAAGGTAGATTTCAAAGAGGCTAGTGCATTACTACTTAATATTTGTTCAAGTTCCATAGTAGCAATATATTCAGGGTCTTCAGGGTCGAATTGACCTAAGAATATCATTTTTCCTGAATCGTAGAAACCTTTACCGTAAGCTAGTTTATTCAATCCTAGAGCTTTATCTAATAATGCTAATGAGGCTTCAGCTGATTCAATTTGAGTTTGAGTGTCTGCTTTAAGGTTTAATTCACCTGTGCTTAGAGTGTCAACTTGCTTAGTTAGAGCTTCAAGCTCTAAAGCAGCTACTGCTTGCTCTCTTTCATAATACTCTTCAATGAAAGTGTTATATTCAGCACCTTCTAATCCCATATCAGTTGCTATTTTAGCCGCTGCAGACTTGGGTTTACCTGCTTCGTATTCTCTCTCACCAGCTATAACAGCAAGATCAAATTCTCTATCTTCAACTTTCTGTAATTGATCCCTCTCGTATTCTAATAGCTCTGCAGCCATGCCACGTTTCCAATCTCTTTCAGCAGCACCTGCAGCGGTAGCTGCTGCTAAATCATCTTTCAAATAATTTAAATTAAATTCTGCTCCTTGCATTAACAGTGCATCTGAAGCTGATTGAGCAGCTCTTTTATCTGATTTGAAACCAGCCATTGCTTCGTTAGCTAAGCCTAGGTTCTCCATGAAATGACCACTCTGAGTAGGTTTACCGAATGCAGCAGCCAGCCTAAACCATTTCTCAGATTCGCTAGGACCTTGTGCTGCAGTATCTGCTGATCGTTGTAACATAGCTGAAAAATCAGCTCTAGCAGTATCTAATGCTGCACGAGCGTCTGAGGTTGCAGTGGAAGAAGGCATAGCACTATTAGCTAACATCATTTGCAAGTCAGCAATATTAGTATTAGAGTCTTCAATATTATTTAAATTTGCTAATGCTAACTCATCTAAGCTTGGCACATCAGTGACTTCTTCTAATGATTCATCATCAACAATCACCTCGCCAGCTTGGGCGTAACCTTTAACTTCCCCACCTTTTTTCCACCAGCTCCAACCTCCACTTTCACCTTCATCTTCAATATCGTCATCATTGTCATTGACACCTGAATAGTTAGTTATACCCAGCGAATCTCCGATACCGCCAAAGAAATCACCTACCACCCCCCATTCACCTATGCCATCCGAACCTCCTCCGCTAAAAAAGCTCTCATTGTCGCTTGCAGAATCATAACCATCATCATTGTAAATACTGTTCATGTTTCCGCTGTAGTTGTCGTCATCGTCGCTGACAGCTTCGCTTCCTGGATTAAATGCACTATCGTCATACGTTAATGTTCCATCAACGTAACTTGCTCCGTCAAAGGGAGTAAATAAATTAGCAAGATCTTCAGTAAAACTATTATCACCGTAGATCTCTCTTTGTTCGGCAGCTTGCGCAAGAATTTTATTATGAGTTTCAAAAGGATCAGTAGGGTCTTTATCATTAGTATTTATATTAGTGTTTGAATAATCAAAACCGCCAACAGTGTCATTACCGCTAAGGTTTTCAGCCATATCTATCGTGATATCATCAATTCCGGTGACGCCTGAGAAATCTAAATCAGGATCGTCTAATATTGAAGTAGTGCCATCTACGGTGCTTGTAGCTCCTACCCCAGTACTGGTAGTTCCATATATCGGGTTCTTTAAAACATTACCGTAATACTTACCTGACTGCTCCATTATAGCTTGATTACCCGTATTACCTATGCCTGTGCCGAGAGTAGGAGCTATGCCTTGAATAAACGCATTCCTAGCAGCTTGAGGGTTTGTTAATTGTATGCCGCCACCACCTGTCATATCTGAGTCGATATAAGGCTGTATAGCTGCACTACCAGCTATAGCTTGCTCTGCAGTACTGTTACTGTTCAGATATTTATCAAATAATTCATCAAAATTTTGAGGTTGAATTTGTTTTTGAGTTTGAAATTGTTTTGCCGCATACATGGGTGTGCCTTGCAGTCGATTGTCATAACTGCCTGAGTAAGTGTCGTATGCAGCTTTATCTCTTTGAAATTGAGCTTTATTGGCGTCATAAGTCGCACGCTGATCTTCTTCGGTTGTTTCAGAATCTTCATCATAAACGAACTCTGCACCAGGATCACGCTGCCCTGCATATCCAGCTTTACTAGCAGTGCTTACACCATATTGGTTCATTAATCTTTTTAAATTATATCCCATGATATACTCCTATGATGTTAAGCCTTTATATGTCGCAAACCCAGTGGCAATCTGAGACAGAGGTGAAGGATTATAAGTTGCCCCAGTAGTTGAACCAGCCGTAGTAGTGGCAGTAGGAACGATCGGAGCCAGTCCTCTAATTTGAGTGCTGAGGAAATCCATGTTGCGCTGAGGGTAGAGCTGCGCATCCATAAACTCTTTTTCAGCAGCACTAAGTTCAGTCTGTAGTTGCTGCTGTTGAGCTTTACCAGCAGCTTCTAGGGCAGCTAGGTCAGTATAAGTCATGGCTTGTTCCTGTGCAGCTAATGCAGCCATGTCATTCAATGCAGATTGCTGCTGTCTGTAATCTTGAGACTGCTGCGCAGCTGATGTTTGAGCTGCGTTTAAACCATATTGCTGTTGAGATTGACCTGCTTGGGTTCGCATATTTGCAATATTAGCTAAATTTTGCTGCTCTTGTGAGCTTAATTGACCTGTAGTCTGAGCTAAATTACCGAGAGTAGAAGCTTGGTCTCTTGTGACATTACTTAATGTTTGCCCTACTTGAGCCAGTCTACCTGCATCTTGACCTGTCAACTGACCCATTGTTTGACCAGCTTGCATTTGACGACCTGCATCCTGCCCAGTTAATTGACCAGCTGTTTGACCTAGCTGGCCATATTGACTACCACCTTGAAGAACCCTAGATAGATCTGCACCGGATATACTGCCTACCGATTGACCTAGAGAAGCCTGTCTTTGTTTATCAGCTGCAGATGCCCTAAGAGCTGACTCATATCCTTGAGCTGCTAAAGGAGCTTGTTGGTTTAAAATAGCTTCTTGCGTATCTCTTAGAGCTCTGCTACCAAACTCACCCATTCCCTTAGAACCAAACTGACCAGCCTTAATAAAAGAGTCAGAAACGCCTGGAAGTAAATTTTCAGTTAAATTGCGTCTTCCCTGTTTAGCTATAGTGTCTAAAACATTCTGCTGATAAGGGTTCATGTATTGATCAATATCTGAAACTGAAGTCTGAGCTGCCCTGCTGAAATAAGGATTAGCAGCGTTCAGAGCCTTGTCAGCTAATGCTTGTGCTGTAGTGCTTTGGGCTTGGTTCAAATAAGGGTTAGCAGCACTCATACCACTCATCTGAGTACCCTGAGTAATGTAAGGATTAGCAGCACTAGCAGCACTCATATTGGCAGCGTCTGTTAAATATCCTTGACCTGCACCAGCTATATTTAAAGCAGATTGTTGAGCTTGATCCATCATAGGTTGAGCATTACCTAAAACGCTAATGTCACCTGACCTAGCAAAAAGATCTTGCCCTGCGTCTAAATTAGCTCCTACTAAATCTTTTCTCAAATAATCAGCTTGATCTTGTCTTAACCTAGTCGTAGTGTCTTGAGAAGAAAGAGTCTCCATACCAGCTTGTGCTTTGCCTAAATCTTCTTGACCTACTCCTTGCGCTGCCTGTATGCCTGAATAAGCCTGTTGTTGCAAGGGTGAAAGCTCAGCTACCGTCGGCAAGTCATAGCTTTCAAATGGCTTGTTAGCTATATTCTGCGCCCAATTTATTTGATTATAAATTGCATCCTGCATCCACTTTGGTGTTTCAGTAGATGCAGTAGTGTAGGAAGTTGCGTTCTGCGGAGTACCTTGAAATATGCTACCCATTATGCTACTCCTTTTAAATATTGAAGTGGCGATTTAGCATCCTTACTGAACTTACCTTTTGACAAGTTACCACCTTTGTGTTTTCTAACTGTTTTTCTCATATCGTCAAGCGCATTAGCACCAGCTTTATTTGAACCGTCTCCTAATAAAGCCACTGTTTCAGCATCTATAACATATTCCCCGTCACTTAAATATGCGGGTATCTCATCAGATCGTCCCGTACCACGACCTCTAACATACCTTGAGACTTGATTCAGCCCACCCATATTCATATTTATAGGACCTCCTCTATAAGCACCTGCAGGTTCAGACATATTATAATAACCTTGAGATATAGTTGGCATGTTAGAAGCCATGTATGCCCCTAAAGTCATATTTGCATTATTAGCATCTAATCTCATTTTATCCCAATCCCAAGAAACCAATGGCCTATTGAAATACTCTTGCTGCTCAGGACTTAAAGAACTTACCGCTTGAGTTACATCTTCCGGCGCATCTAAAGCACTGGCTGCTGACAATGCTAATGTTGCAGTAGGAAATGGGTTTTCAGTGGCGTAAGTCATCGCCTTTTGAAACATATTAGGTTCTGCAGTAGTATCTACTGTCCCAGTGTTAACTACGCCCGCAGAAACAGGACCTTTGAGTATTCCATTTTCATATATCTGCCCTTTGTAAATTCCCGAGACCATGTCACTTCCAGGTCCTGTATATTCTGCAGTAACGTCTATAAGCTGGCCATTATCAAGCATGACACCTTCACTATTAGAGTAATCTATCATGTCAGAAGAGCTAGGCATTTCATTTTGAACTTCACTCAATACAGCATTAGAAGGTTTGATATACTCTTTAGCTCCAGATAAAATACCTGAAGTTAAGCCTCCTTGAATAGCTTCAGTAGGTGAATAACCTGCGGTTAACATGTTACCGCCTGTGTTTACTCCAGATTGTAGAGCTGCTTCAAAAGCATTAGTAGGTGCACCGCTAGGAACAGCATTCTTAAGGAGCTGCCCTCCTGCACCTTGAAGAGCTCCTGATAAGAAATCACCTCCAGTAAGTTCTCCTGCGACACCCCCCACTAAACCGCTACCTAAGGTCGCTGCCATAGGTTGACTAAGACCTAAATTTAATCCTTCGTTTACGAAATTACCTGTTACGTCCCCTATTCCACCGCTAATGCCTCCCATTAGAGCACCCTTAAGTGGGTCTCCTCCAGTTATCGCAGCAGTACCTGCTCCTACTAATCCACCACCTACAACCGCAGCAGTTGTTCCAGTTAGACCTAGGCTAGTTCCTATAGCCGTACCCAAACCAGGAGCAAAAACAGCTAAAGCTACAGGAAGAACAGTTTTAAATATTTTCTTGAGGCTTTTGTACTCTTGTATTCCGGTGTTAGGGTTTATAGTTCCTTGACCGCCCATCCTTCTGAGTATCTCAGCTTCACGAGGATTAATGTGAGCGAGCATACTGTCGCCACCCTGCCCTTGGTGAGCTAATTTACGCCCAGCTACTGTCAAACCTCCTCTGGCAAAGCCTTCAGCTGTTAAATTATCTCTCAATCCGTAAAGAGCCAACAATAAAGATATAATAAATACTGCGTCATACTGCTCAGGAGCATCGCCAGGATCTATCAATCCGTCTGCTATAGCAGCTTGAACCATTTCAGGGTAGGTATTAGGATCTTGCAGAGCGATTTCTAACATCTGAATCGCTTCCATCAAATCTTCAGCCACGATGGGAGTGTTAGATAACCTCGTCTTTATTTCTTCTACACCTACTGCGAAATCTGGACTTGTTCTAGCGAACTCCATTAAGGTTTGTTCAATCATTTCTAACTCCTACACCAGTCATGAGACATGTATTCTTCTTTTAACAAGCTATAAATAAACATGTCTTCGTCATTATCATAAGCCTTTCTCATTTTACCCTCTTTTTGAAATCCTAAGTGGGCTACAAATTTTTGACTTATTATATTTGATTCAGCTATTAACGCAGTGGCTCTAACTGCTTTTAATTTATTAAAGACTGTATCAAACACCCCATTAAATAAATCAACAGTTAATTTAGGTGTTGCCCAGCCTCTGTCTCCTGCTATATTTAGGTCAATATTTCTTTTAGTAAAGTTAGTTAATAACACTACGCATGAAAACTCACCATCAGCATTAACTGTGGAAAGAGCCTTAAAAAGATTAGGAGCCTGCTTAAGACCTAATCTTGATCTCGCCCATGCTTCAGCAGCTTCTTCATTTATGTCTGCAATATACTTCATAGCGTAGTCTGCACAAACCTCTCTGCCCACTCTCTCCATTGACTAACATCATAGCCGTAAGGATCTGGGAAATCTTCTATTAAATTAGTAGCTCTGTCGTATTGACTTGCCCAATCCTGCCACTTTGCAGGGTCTTCTAAAGGGTAATACGCACCAAAATTATTAAAATCTGTAATTAGGCAATCTGCCCAGTCTTGTAAACTTATCCCTACTGGTAATGTTACACTTAATCCCATTATCCTAGATCCGTTCCATCACCGCTATCAAAATGAGCTATTATTTGACCCATTTCATAATCACCATACAAAGAATTAGACTCAAACCTAACTCTCAACTCTCTTCTCTGCTCTTTTAACATTACTATCTGCTCATACGGCTCAGCCGCTGTCTCTGGAAAAGTAAAAGTAGTTCCTATCACTTCTGGAGCTCTTGAATTAGCTCTTCCAGTTACATTTACAGTCATATCTCCCACTTGAACAAAATCTGGCTCAATCGTTGTTATTCTTAAATACCTGTTATTACCTGACACTAAAGTAGATAAATCTGAAGTTTCAAAGTAAGATTTTATTGGACTGACTGAAGGACCATCGTACTCATCAACTTTAAATTCATGCTGCCATACTTTGAAGCCAGAACCTCCAGGACCGCTACTAGACTCTACTCCAGTGAGTATGGGTGCAGCGAAAGAGTTATTAAAATGTCCTGCAGAGCGTCCATTATTAGGCAGCTCTGTATCATACCAAGTATTTTCTCTAACATTAAATACAACTGCGTGAGTGCATTCCGTTGCGGTTCCTTTTGGATAACACCACCATATCTCACCATATTTAGGTATTTGAAAACCGAAACATTTACTTTGATGTTCAACATTTATGTTGTCAAAGAAATAATTAAGATTTAACGGGTTAGGTACTTCTCTAACGACACCGTTAAACATATAAAATCTATCTACGCCTACCCAATAAAACACTCCGTCATAGTCTACCACGCACTGAGGAGATATTATAGATGTTCCGGTCGCGATGACGTCATATTGAAATATAGTAGCTCCACCAACAAAAGTAGCTCTTAAAACTGCATCAAATGCCCAGAATAATCCTGCAGGTGCTGTACCCGAACCTGCCCTCATCGGCATGCCTTTAATTATTTTCTGACCCCATACTCTTGCTAAACCGGAACCTGTGCCAGTTAAATCTGTTGGGTTTCCAGGAACTGAATGCCCAATCAATCCATCAGTTCCATAATAAAATAGATACGGATGCAAACTTACAATACCGCCAGTAGCGTTAGCACCACTAGGTAAATTAACACTTTGTAATATTCCTGTACCAAGAACCTCGCCAAAAAATATTTGACCTCCAGTGTCGTTACATATACATTCTAAGTTAGGTGAGGAATGCGCTATTAAATAATTTTGACTGGTAGAAGAGTCGTATTGAACATCAAACATCCATAAATTATAAGTACTGGTTACTAGTGCATCTGAACCGTAATTCATATTGACCGTGGACGTAGTTAGTGTCGTAGCGACTGCTGCAACTACATATCCGTTAGGCGCACTTCCTACATCTGCGGCTGTTATGGTAATTGTATGAAGTTGAGCAGTGGCAGTATAATTAGGAGTACTAGAATATGCCGTGATATTAGCTGCCACGTCCGCTGCTGTTTGATTTATATCTGTATTGAATGGAACAGGAGCAGACATTATGTTCACACCATTAACAGTTATCATATCTATAGAACCGCCTGAACCTGCTATGCTGACTGAACCGTAAGCATTAGCTAGCGTGGGTGTCCTATCTGTAACGATGGAGCTGTTGCCTGTAGCGTCTAATGTAAATCTATCTAAGGTTGTAGCTCCCCCAGAATGACAGTAGACGTAATTCATTTGTGTAAATGTAGAAAAACCTCTGCTAAGTTCTTGCAAGTATTTTTGAGTAGTCTTAAAACCGCCCATTTTACGCGGTAGACCTCTTTGCCAGCGCACCCACTGACCGTCAACATAATTATCTCCTTCAAATTTAGTACCGTCCCTTTTGATACCAGGAGATGATCTTAATACTGAGGTCTGAACAGGCATTAATAGGTTCCTCCATCAATATTGCCTGCTTGAGCTACTCCTAAAGCTGTCCATGCTGCACTTTGACTAGCTGATTCAAACAATGCTATACCTGTCGAAGTACCGCCTAAATTTATTAATGCTGCTCCTGCAGAAGTAGCTCCTGTGCCACCCTGACTAATTTGTAGAGGTAATGAAACTGTCGCTGTGTCAGCATCGATGATATCACTTCCATCACAATAAAAGATACCTCTTTCATTAGTGGCTAGCACCACTCCGGTTTGACCTGCAACTTTTACTGTGAACGTATAAGCACCTGTCGTTCTATTATCAATCCAATATTGCTGAACGGTCGCAGGAATGATTATGTTTCTAGCGCCAGTCAAAGCTCCAGTAAACCTATAGGCAACTCTGTTAAGCTCAGTACCTGTTAAAGTGTAATCACCGCTTCCTGGAACATCAATAACCGTGTAATCAAATGCAAAAGTGGCAGATTGTCCAAACCCTATAGTATAGAAATTTGTGCCGTCACACGCAACTATGGCTGATTCTCCTGGTTGAAATTGTAAAGGAGAAACACCATCAACAGTTGTTAATCCAGGAGGAGTTACTGCAACTTGACCTGAACCTGAGTTTCTTACATATATAAACCAATTATCTCCAACAATGGTGGGGTCAGGTAGCGTTAAAGTTCCTCCTGCACCGTTCCAATTATAAAATATCGCTCTAGAGTCATTGGTTGCTGTAAAATTACTGTTAAATGAAGTTATAGGCACTGCTTGAGATAATAGTGCTCCTACTGCAACTATGCCCGTACCTGCTAAGGCACTTGCGTTTGCATTAGAAGTAGTTGCTCCATATTGAAGCAGTTCCCAGTTACCGTTAGAAGTAGTATTATTGGTTAGATATATTTGCCAAAGCTGCCCTGAGGCTATACTTCCTACTTGAACTCCCCCAGCATTCTTTACTACAAAAGTGTGAGAACCCTTATTATTAAAAAGTATAGTATTACCTGTGCCACTTTTGGTAGCATCAGGCAGTATAATGCTGAAACCAGTTCCCGTCTGAGTAACATCTATGATTCTAGTTGCTAAATTTACATTGGTTGATGTTTCTTCTGGCCAGCTTAAAGTAACATCTGCTGATAAATTTTGAGTGCTGTAACTTATTTCACTGGGATATATGTTAGCGCCACCAAAAACGTCTGTATATGTAGGCATTATGCTTCACTCCTATTTGCGGCTCTATCCATTATTCTACCCATATCTTGGCCACTTAATGCTTGAGCTGCCCTGTTATACATCTCGCTCCAGACGGGTACTCTTTCGTCATCTTTTAAAAATGGTGTCGCCTCTAATAAAGACGCATATAGAAGAACATCAGGTGCGTATTCTGTTAGCCAGTTGCTTTGTAAATCATCTCCTAAAAGAGCAGGCTGCTCATAATAAAGTATTTCACAAGTTTGGGCAGCTGAGGGTGTTGGAGTAATCAACCAGTGCTGATAATCGTAATCAGCATAAAATTGAGGAACAGATGTTTCAGCTTCATTTGGCCAGTAATTTCTACAATATTCATAAGATCTAGCAAAAATTGAATTACCGTCAACTGACATGGATACTGTATCTCTCCATCTGTCAGGTTTTAAATAAGTTGAAACGCCAACAGCTAAAGGTAAATTAACCGCTCTAATGAATCCTTCTATTTTCAATTCACGAGCTATGCGTCTTTCCCCGAGAGTTATGAGTCTAGGGAGTTGATCAAAGACAATCTGATCACTTGACTGAGTAAACCCACGCTCTAAGTATCTACGTAAGTCTACCAGCAAACTGTCGTATGTCATTGTGTAACTCATACTGTTCTCCTAAACTTAACTTGGAACATCTGGCCAAGTTATGTTTCTTGGAAATTCTTCTTGGGATGGAACATCTCTTAAGGCTTGCCTATATGTTTTCCAAGTTTCAGGAATAGTGCTGCCTTCTTCCTGCGCTTTAATGACAACCCAATCTGAAGTTCTTAATTGGTCATCTCGTCTTCGTCTAGCTCCTTCTGCTAACGCTTTTTCCTCTCGGGCTAAGTGTTCTGCTTCTTTAGCAGGAGTATCATAGATATCAACTTCTCTATATTTCCACACCCATTTATCGTTCATAAGAGCAACGCCATCTCTAACCCACTCTTTTAAACTACTGCTAGGAAGTTCCGTAGGTGCCCACGGATGTATCATATCATACCCGATAGCATCTAAAGTTTCTTGTGTCCATGTAGCAGGTAAATCTAGCCCAGGATTCATTTGTAAGAAATCATATTTAGTGGTGATTTCTCCTGTGTCTCTATTTCTAATTTCCATAAAGTTTCTCCTATACGTTTTCAATCTCAGACAATGCAGCGTTACTGGTGAATGTTGAAGCTCCTGGGGTGATTGAATTTTCACCAGTACCTTGCTTCGAGTAAGACCATCCATCATTGCTAAAAGAAGTTCCAAGGCTCTGCTGTTGATAAGCATTTACTATAGTGTTAACAGCTGTCCCAGAATCAATTGTGTAAGGTCCATAAGTGCCGTCAGTAATACTACTGATGTCAAGAGGGAATTGAAAAATAACATCTCTAGAGTTACCACTACTATCACTACCTATACTAGCAGAAAATAAAACGCTATCTATACCGCCTTGACTAGAAAAAGAACCTTCATAAACACCGTTACTACCGTTACTACCGTATGTTGAATTTAAGACGATACGCTTTGCATTCTGCCCTTGATTCCAAGTTCCCCCACTATTACCAGAGCCTCCACTGTTAGCGTTATTGTTGTCATCCTTACGCCACAATACGTAATAATACGTTCTTGGCCTACTACTTGATGGATCTTTTATTAAGCAATAAACATCATTATCACTACTGTCTCCTCCAACGCTAGAAGGCGCATACATGTAAGATAAAATTTTAACTGAAGTATTAGCTAAAACACTGTCTCTCAAAACTAATTGATCTTTTACAGACGCATTATAATCCCAAGATATCAAGCAGTAGCATCCGTTATCATTGTCAAGAAAGAGTTCTAACCAGCGTACTCCTCCCCAGCCCATATTCAAACTATAAGTGTTAGTACTGCTATTATATTTACCGTTTACGCCCGAAATATCTGTGTTGGCACCGCCAGTTTGCCAAAACGAGGTATGTTTTCTATATTGGCTCGGATTATTTCCTATGCTTCTCATAGCCAACCGATTGCTATAATTACTACGAGATCCTGTATAATTATATGTTCTAGTTGAACCGCTAGGAGTTATCAGATATGATCTGAAGTTAGAATTACTTACGCTCCAATATCCCATTGAAGCTGTATTATTAGGACCAAACCCACTAATAGCTATAGTTTCATTACTGTTTCCAGGAGTACCTAAATAATAAGTTCCTCCACCACCATATTGGAAATCGCTCCCTGTTTGGTTGGCTCTTACATGAGTAGAGCTGGTGCTGAAGCTAGTGCTACCTCCACCGTTATATACTCTCATTGCCCCTGCTTTATTACTGTTCATAGTAGGCATGTATAGGTATCCGCTTGCGAAATCCCATGATCTACTATCATATTCTTCATAGCTTCCGCTACCACCAGTATATTCAATTTCTGCATTAACTGTGGTTCCATCAGAAGTCATTTCTATAACAAATTTACTAGTCTGAGAGTTAGGCTGACCGTAAAGTATGTTACCCGAAGTTCCAAAATTAAAATACTTTAAATCAGTCTTATAAGTTCCATCAACTTGTGCTATATAGTGGAATGAAAGTACATTACCAGCAGTAGGCCAAAGATTCTGTTTTACATAATTAGCCACTTGATCAAGAGTCCATATACCTGATGCAGCAGAATCTTCATAATTTCCTGCGGGAGTAACTTGATCTTTTGTTATAAAGCCTGCTGGCCAGTCTTTAATAGCCATGTTTTAAATCCCCATCATTACCCATTTCTGGTTTTCTTCATCCCACTCATACATATTACCATCAGTGGGCATTTCTACAGGAGGAACATAAGTGCAGAGATCTTCATCAAATGTCCAAGAGGCAAATCCGTCACCCTCTGCCCACTCAGCTTTTACTTGATCTTGCTTGGCAGTTTTTTCCTCTTGCGTCATTTCTTCAGCAGCCCAGACATCTGTCCATGTCTGAGTCTGACCATCTACTAATTGATAAGAAACAGTTTGATTTTTCTCGTAAGGACCAAGCACAGGAGCTGGTACTCTAATAAACCGTCCATATTCTGGAGGTAAACTTTCTAAATTAACATCTGGAAATGCTTCTTTAAAATTTGGTTCAATAATAGGATGCTCAAACGGCACACCATTAACTATTCTAATATAAAGCCTCATTAATAATCTCCTACGTTTGTTGCGGGGAATTCACGTGTTTGACTGGTTCGAGACCAAACAATCCTGACAACCCCATCAGAACCTTTGCGATAGGCATTACCACCGCCAGCTCCATATTGACCTCCACTACCTCCTGGGGGAGTGGTGCTACTGCCCATTAAAGTTCCACCGTTAGCATCTGTGAAATGACCGTAATTAGAAAATCCATCAGAACCGTCACCTCCGTTAGAACCTCCACCTCCTTCTGTTCCAGGATAAGTGCCAGTTGTACTTATTCTTCCCGTGCCAGATGAGCCGTTGGCGTCTTGACCGAATATTCCAGTTCCACCGCCACCGCCACCATAACCGTAACCAGTGCTAGTCGAATCAGCGCCACCGCCACCGCCACCACCACCGCCGCCAGCGCCAGTGCCTCCACCATTAGCGTAAGTTTCGCCACTGTTTCCACCACTACCGCCATTCCCAGTGTAACCACCTGTACCGCCAGCGCCAGCAGCGTTCCAATAAGAAGATCTACCGCCACCAGTGCCCCCAGTGCCTCCATTACCTCCTCCGTCTCCGGTGTAAGTTCCTCCACTACCACCGCTACCACCGTAATTAGAACTGCCGTTAGATCCACCTGTTTGACCACCTCCACCTTTAACAGTGGATGTATTTACAAAATATGAATCTCCAGCATATACCATATTAGTGGTAGAAGAAACTGCAGAGCCTTGACCTACAACAACAGTATAGCTATTCCCACCAACTACTCCATAATTGTTTTTATAGCCAAGACCAGCACCACCGCCGCCTCCACCATAGGCTCCTGCTCCCCCACCGCCACCGATCGCTACAATAGAGACAGTTGAAGGACTCAAATTAGTGGGTGCAAGCCAAGAATAAGTTCCTGGAACTTCATATATTGCTTGTTGAGGCGCAGTTGGAGTGGCCGTGGTTGTACCTGTAGGACCATAACCTGCTACATTTTGAGAAGCGACTTCAATGCGAATAGGAGCATCATTAACTAGCCCAGTTAAGGTTAGAGGTGAAGAAGCTCCTGTTACTTCAGTGGTTGGATTAGTAGGAGTATTAGCCGCATTTCCCATCCCTGAATGATTAGAACAGTAATAATATAATTGAGGAGCTCCAGAAGCAACTACTATAGTAGTATTGGCTCCTGCAGAACCAGGAGTTCCAGTAGTGGTTACTCCAACAGTATACTCAGTTCCACCGCCATGCGTACCGTTTGATGTAGTAGAAAACCTTAGCGGATGGCCAGCATTCGTAGAGTCAGATTGATCAAATACAAAAGTTTCACCTTCTGCCAGCCTGATAACAGGTTGATTTTCCCCATTTAATTTAAATATTCCTCCTGCAACTGTTACAGTATAAGTTCTACCTAAAGTAAATGCTTGAGCTTTATACCCTGTAATACTTCCTGGCTGACCCGCATCACTAGGAGCTGTAAAACTGACTACAGATGAAGCATCAGCATTTGTTGCAGAAACACTGGTAGGAGCTCCAGGAGTCTTGTACCACCCTAAATCATTATATAAAACCTGCGTTTGAGTCCATTTTCCATCAAGATTAGGCATTATAGATCTCCTGTGTTTGTTGATGGATATTGTCTAGTAGTTCCAGGATACATTAGTCTGACTCCCCCAGGAGCGCCTAACATCGCTGAAGCAACATTCGTACCAGGAGTAGAAGCACCTCCACCGCTATAACCTACATTACCAGAAGTTCCTCCTGAACCTCCTTGGTTAACTGCTCCAGAAGCACCTTCACCATTTAGACCAACACCGCACTGTTTAGACCAATCCGCTGCTCCGCCAGCACCACCACCTGTTCCACCACTTGAACCAGGAGTATATGCGCCACCTGCCTGCCAAACACCGCCATTACCACCGTTTCCTGAATATCCTGCTGCACCGCCCCCAAAACCCCAGTAAGATTGAACATTACTATTAGAGCCGCCTGTACCGCCTGTACCGCCACCATCGGCTGAAGCAGTATTTGAACCTCCAACACCGCCATAATATTGACCGCTAGATCCGTTACCGCCTCCTTCGCCTCCGGTAGCGTATGTGACGCCATTAAAACCGCTTCCTGCTCCGTCTTCCGCGTAATTTCTATTTCCGATTACATTAGCGTTAGAACTTGAACCGCCACCGTATGCGCCTCTTCCCCCACCTCCAACAACTACTGTGTAAGAATTTCCTGCGGTTACACTGATATTATTTTTATAACCGAGACCTCCTCCACCTCCACCACTACCGCCTGTTCTAGAACCGCTATTAGGAAAAGTATTAGCACCGCCTCCACCTCCTACAGCAACTATAGAAACAGAAGTTACCCCAGCCGGAGCAACCCAAGTGTAATTTCCATCAGTTGTATAGGCTGATTGACCTGCTGTTACTAAAGTAGCAGTATGAGTGTTACTTGAACCGCTAGGACCATATGCGTTAACAGCAAATACGGCAAACGTGTACTCAGCTTCATCCAAACTGCTAAAGCTAGCAGGTGAAGCAGTAACGACAGATTCTACAGTAGTGCCATCAGAAGTTTTAGTGGCTGTTCCAATATAACTAGTAATTTCTCCTCCCCCAGTATTAGTAGGAGCTGTAAACTCTACATCTGGTGAAGTGTTTCCTGGAGAGTTGGTTATAGTGGGTGGGTTGGGCACTTGTAAAGGATCATACCCAGGAAAGATAAACCCAGCTATTTTATCTGAAACTGCCATAAATTACACCTTATTAAGCTGATATTTCTTCATAACTAACACTATAAGTAATACCGCTAGCAGTTCCTGACGTTACTGAAATAGATTGATCTTCTTCTAAATAAATAGAAGTAGTTTTATCAGCTACAATCAAGGTTGCATCAGCTGGCACAGATATAGTTGACGCTATAGGATAAGCAGTTCCTCCTGAAGGAGCACTTCCCTGAGCGACCCCACCATTACTATAAATGGCTACTGTACAATTAACAGCTGCGGATCCGTTTACGTTCGCGGCAACGATTTGATTAATTTTAAATACTTTACCACTTCCAGAAGCATTCGGCAGTAATACAACTGCTGAGGTTCCTGTTGGGGTTAAAAAGGTTGTTTTACCGTATATACTCGTTACGGCTACGATATTTGGGTTTGCCATGTTTTTCTCCTAAAATCCAAAAATCATTGACATGGCAATTGATTTGCCTGTCGTCACGCCAGCGCTGCCGTATTCCAAAGCATTGCCTGCTCCATTAACTACTAAGGCTTGTCCAGCAGTGCCTACAGCAGTCAATCCTGTTCCCCCATTAGCGATAGGTAATGTCCCTGTAACTTGAGAAGTTAAGTTTACATTGGATAGAGCTCCTCCTAATGTCAAGTTTCCAGATGACGTCACCGTGCCAGTTAGAGTGATTCCATTTACTGTTCCTGTACCACCTACACTAGTTACAGTTCCTACACCACCGCCGCTATCAACTAGGGTTTGTACATTGCCTCCGTTGTCTTTATAAAACAATTTACCATCAGCAGTATTAATTGCCAGTTCTCCATCCGTAAGATTACTGGCCGTGGGTACATTAGTGCTCGTTGCTGAGCGATATAGTTGAATCGGTGTATATCCTGTCTGTGCCATGTTATGCTCCTTTAATCATCATTAGAAAGTTCCCCCAGATATACCGCTAGTTGCGGTCACAGTCGTAAACTCTCCTGTGTTCTTCGTTGTTGCACCTATTGGAGTGTTGTCTATTGTTCCACCTACTATGGTGGGTGCTATCGGTGATGCTAATTTTGGCGTAGTAACGATACCGTCAGCTAAGTCGTCAGTAGATAATGGTACCGGAGTAGGTGACTTACCAATATAAGGGTTAGACATTAAGTTATCTCCAATATTGAAAGTACAGCGTCAAGAGAAGAAGCTGCACTTGAGTTGACTTTTATGGAGTCTCCAGTTATCATGACTATTTTCTGGTTACCTCCTATGGGCACTAACGCACTACCTGCTGGTACAGGAGCATCTTTTACAATGTAAGTGTCATTAGCACCATCATTCAAAGTGACGTCCACAGTTATGTCATTTCCAGTGGTGTTAGAAACTGTCAAACCTATAACCGTGGTTTGTGTTGAAGCACCGACAGTGTAAGACCCGACAGCAGTCAAACTCGTGCCTACACCTCTTGATAATTTTCTTGTAAATGTATTTGCCATTTTATCTCCTTACCCCAACGCCACAGCTAAAGCTACAACATCATCAGTTGTTACTCCTGCAGGAATGGCTTGAGAAACCCATGCTCCTGCACCGTCACTTGTTAAAACATTACCGCTAGCTCCTGGTGAAGTTAAACCAGTACCGCCATGCGCAGGGACTAATGTTCCTGATAAAGTTATATCCCCAGTACTTAGACTGTTAGGAGTGAAGCCAGTTGTGCCTGCGCTAAATGCACTAACAGCTGTAACTACTGCCGTTGCCCATTCAAAAGTACTACCGTTCCATTTTAAGAATCTGTTAGAAGTTGCAGGAGCATCGATAAAATCTGTTGAACCAGAGCCAGTATTGTAAACAATCCTATTAGCTGCTCCTCCTGCAACATTAGCTATCTCAGTTAGAACTACTGCTCCGGTTTGACCATTAACGGATATAACTGCATCAGTGTTATCTAATTTTTGCCAAACTGAACCGCTAAAGACTGCCCAGTCACCGACTTGCCAATCTGTCACTCCGTCAAGATTAGTGGTACCTGCTACGCTTACAATGTAATAGAACCCTGCTGTGCCTGTGCTTGATGTCAGTGTTGGAGTATTAGTAGAAGCATTCCATGTTCCTTGAAAAGTTAAGCCACTTTGAAAACTAGTGGTGGTTACTCCAGTAACGACACCTTTATCATCGACAGTCATCACAGGAATTGCAGTAGCAGAACCGTATGTTCCTGGAGTTACTCCCGAAGTAGGTAAATCATCGTTAACTAAATTTCTAAAACCAGTTGGAGCAGCAGCTCCTGATGCAGGACCGCCATAAAATACATTCGCAGGTTGATCAGTTTGAATTAGAGCTGATCCCCAAGTATATGCTGAAGCACCTCCTGAGATTAAAACTTGGCCAGCTAAACCCTGAGGACCTATGGCAATCTCATTAGTACCGCCATAGGCTATCCCCCCAGGAGAGGATGCATTAGATCTTCCAGTACCGCCTTGGTCTATTGGAAGAACGCCATCAATTTCGTCTTGATTAGACAAATTTACGGGAGGGTGTTGATGGTCTCCTCTCGCTAGCTGTAAAGAGGTCCCTGCAGCGCCTCCAGTCGTTGTTATTAATGGCGCATTATTTAGAAAATTTACGCTTAAGGTTATATCATTACCTAAGCTACCGCCACCTAATAGCCCGTCTCCTGCTATGACTTGACGTGTGACAGGTACAGTTCCAGTCCCTGAAGATGCTATTTCAGTAACCGCAGTTATTCTTCCAGTTTCATCTACAGTGACGACAGGTATATTATCACCATCACCGTAAGTACCTGGAGTAGCTCCTGAAGAGGCGAGTTGCGCTGTTCCTACCCCATCGTTAGCGATGCTTAAAGTAACGTCTGAAGTAAGCTGACCGCCTCCAGTCATGCCTGTTCCCGCTATAACCTGCCGAGTCGTAGGTACTCCACTGACTTGAAGAAGATCCCCAGCGCGAACCTGATAACTCACTCCTTGGTATGTGAACAATAAAAGTCCATCAGGAGACGCTACTGGGGCAGTTGGGAGCTGCGTTACCCTACTAGGTATTAAATTACTTGGCACATCAGACATTATTCAGTCTCCAAATATTTGTCGCCGTCTTCTTGAATAATAAATTCATCACCAGCTTCTTGAATAAGACCAGCAGGATGAGTATCTATATTCGTATCAGGACGATTAAATGGCAGTACGATTTGATCAGGTCGTCTAGGAGGCAGTAAATAAGGATCATAATCATCTTTATCTGCTTCGCATACCATCAAACCAGGGAAATTAGGATCAGGATGGAGCTCAGCTAAAAAGAACTTTTTAGAGCATCTCGCACAAATACCTATACCGAAAGTAGTTTGCCCTGTAGGATCTAAATACAAACTCATGCTGTATAAACTCCTATACCAGGATTAATTTGTATTGGAGAACCATCATTATCTCCATCCCATGCCCTCTGAATGCTTCTTTCAGCTCTCGCTTCTAATATAGGTATGAGATCTGCAGTCGCTGCAGGAGTTTCCATGCACACTCTAGCAGCTAAGCCATTTACTATGGCTTCTAACCATCTATCAGGTATCTCTATTTCTTGTTGTAAATTATCAGTATCCATTATTTGACGATGTCTCCACAGCGTCATTATATATTTTTCAGACGCTGAATCTGGAGCTGGCCATAAATTAACTACTGGTTGAGCAATATTACGTTGATAATAAAAACTCGTAGGTCTTCCGGAAAAAGTTAAATTACTTTGATTAACGTAATTATCTCTGCTTAACACGCCCATGGGTATTGATGAAGGCATGTTACCCAGAGTTATGGTAGTGTACGCTATAGTAGTCGCACCATCAGTAGGTATTATTCTAAAATACTGTTTTGATAATGCTCCCTCTATTTCACTCCAAACAATCTCACCTGCTGTAGCCAAGGCTGCAGTAGTTAAATTTTTACTATCAGAAGTGCCTACTGTAGTCCATGTTACATTATCAGGACTGGTTTGAAAAGTCAATGAAGTTGCCGTAGCAGACCATTTAACTCCAATAAAATTTACTATAGTAGGTGAAGTGAAATTAACCGTATAAGAGGTATTTAAAGAAGTTACTGTTCCACTTAATTCTTGAAGAGTCATTAAGTTTAAATTCAATACGTCAATAGTACCTTTAGGTAAGGTAGATATAGGGTTATTTTCGTAGAAAGGAAGAAGTTGTTTTTCTATACACCAGCTAGGTGCTTTTATATTTGCTAACTCATCTAAAAAGAAAGACAATGAATCTAATGCGTATTCCTGCATTTCAGAAGTAATGGCTTGCGCAGGCATGCGACATCGTCTGAAAGCATGATCAACTACTTTCAGGGCATTAAACGTCTTGACAGCAATGTTGCCAGAATAAGCCATATCAACCTCATTATTGTATTATTGGTTGCTGATACAGCAGACCCCCTAATTTAAACTGGTTTACCCCCAGTTATTTTTCATAGTACCCATGTTTTTGAACCCAGATAGAGGGTTAGACGCTCCCCTACTCTCATCACGACGAGACTTATAAGATTGAGTCTTAGTCGACTCTTTACCATCCCGCATACCTAATGATTCATCTAATCGGTCGTTTGAATTTTGGGTTCGTCCACCTTTAGAATAACCTTTAGTTTTCATGCCACCTTTGGCATAACCTTTAGACTTCATACCACCTTTAGAATAGCCTTTGGTCTTCATGCCACCCTTTTTATACCCTTTTGATTTCATACCCATGCCTGAGTCTCCTTATTTCATTTTAGAAAAAGTCTTAGCGAGACGTGCTCGCTGCTGAGTTTTAGCAGAAGGTTTAGGACCCCCAGCTTTAGCAGGATTACCCGCAGCCACTTTATTTAAAGCACCTTTAGGTATATTTTCGCCCTTAGGAACATCCATGTAATCCCTAAGAGCTCCTGGCTTTTTTACAGCACCTTTAATCCAATCTTTTTTAGAACCACCTTCTGCTGCATAGAAGCCAGCTTTAATTTCTTTTTCAGCTTCGCCCCTAAGTCTGCGCATTTCATCACGAGCATTCTTTTCTCTCGAGGCAACTCTATTCATCTGCTGTTTTTTATCTCTGCGCTCTTGATAATCGTTAGAAGTTCTTTTTCTAACTCTTTTCATTTCATCAGCAGCATCATCTTGAACACCAATGACTCGAGCTTCTTCATCACGGATATTTTTCATTCCGCTCTGACTCCCACCTCGAGACATTTTTACTGGTTTTGATGATTTTGTAAATCCGAAATCAGAGGGGAAATCAAAGTCCTTAACATATTTTATTGTCATGGTTGATCTCCTGGTTGTGCTTCTGCGTATACTTTTATACCGTAAAGTAAAACAGTGTACGTGTCTCCAGCAGAGGCATCTCTAGTGCTAAAGGCTATATCTCCAGCAGCGTTAGTTCCCATGTCACCTGTACCATTATAAGGTAAAGCAGGTTCATAAGGGATGTCATATAATTGACCCTTAGGTAATGTGACGCATAGAGCGTTATTTGCTGGAGTGGGATCACCAACCCAAATAACATCCACTCCCATGTCTTCTGTTTGAGCGTATAATTTTGAAATTTTCATTCCAATACACGCTAAACCATGAGAGTTAGGATTCAATGCAGACACATCAACTTTGGTCACTTTATCTTCACCAGTGCCATCAGATATATTCGTAAACTTAGCTACGTATAAATGCTCACCGTCTTGAAGAACTTGAGTCGTTACTGCGTCAGCCATGGCGAATCTCCATTAAGAGAGGTTATTGTTTTGTAAATACAGAACCGTAACTGTTGCCACGCCTGTTGTACCGTCACCATTGGCTCCAGTAAAATCAGCTAAAACTTCTAAATCAGTGCTTCCAACATCAGTAGCTTCAGTATCTAGCGTTCCATGAGTAGTGCCAAGAACTTTGGTATTTACCGCATTTAAAAAAGCATTTGCATCTGCAGCTGTTCCAACTGAAATAGTAGCAGCGCCACCATCATTTCCTGCTGTAGTGACATTTAAAATTACGTCAACGATTTGAGAATTAGCAGGTACAACTGCCATACGTTGATTAAGTTGACTTGCACCAGTAATATCTGGTTTTGCGGCTTGACCCATAACTACCGAACCAACATTGGCAACATTAACGCCAATATCTGTTCCCGTAGTAGCTTGGATACCGCCAGCTTTAATAGGACCTGAAAAAGTAGTAGAACTCATTTTTATTTCCTCACATGCGAGTTGCTTGCATCTGTCTGCATGTCGTCAGTTGGAGCACTGTCAGATACAAAATTTAATCTCCAAAAAAGTAGACCCCCACCTCTAGAAAAACTTGAGGTGAGGATCTTCATCAATGTTATACTCCTGGTGTACCGAACACAGCCCGAGGGTCTGTCCAGCCTACCGTATAACGCTCTGTCGCTTTGTAACGCATAGAATCCGTTGCAAAGTCACCTTCCATTGATTTCTCCAAACCACGACGCATGAGGAGTTTAAGACCCTCTGGAGCATCTGTTTGAACCCACCAAGCAGTATTAGATGTAATACGTGAAAGGTTAGCTTGACCATCACCTAGCAAGCCCATAGACTTAACAGGGTTGATGTCGTTATCAGCCGTTCCTGTTTTAAGAACTGATTTCAATAGTGTTTCCGCTTGGAAAACATTACTAGGACCAGTTACAATTTGAGTAGGAGTCAACCGGATACGCTTACCGTTGTTGTCAACAGCATTACGAATCTGAATGAGCATCTGCTCTAGGGACGTTTGAGACAATGCAGCAGCATTAGTAAGAACATTGCTGAAAGTGCCGTTAACAATCGGGTGATTATTAGCACTCAAAGCAACTCCATCACCACCTGTATAAGTAGCGTTGAAAGCTCGGTTCATAATATTAGCTGTTAAAGTCTCTTTAGTTTCAATCAATGACTGAGCTAAGTGTTTAGCGTAAGTCTGACCGATACGAATGTGATCACCGTCTTCAACCAAGACTTTAGTCAAGGCAAAAGCCAGACCGTAGACGTGGTAGAGGTAACGCTGAACAAATAAGATACCGCCTGATTGATAAGTTACAGCCATGCCGTCTGGAAGTTCAGGTGCTGCACCAAAACCATAAAGAACTGGTTCTTCATGGTAATTACGTGGAATACCTGTTTGCTCGCGGAATACCGCCTTCCATTCATCTGCACGCTGTTCATAGACTCCGTCAAACACTTCGTTGAGGATTGGCTCAACGACCGATCGGAAGTCTGTACTACGCATTGGAGTAGCCATAGTCTAGTCCCCCTTATACTGAGTTGACAGCAGCTTTGTACTGTGATTCGTTGATACGAACAGTGACAGTAACATAAGCGTCTGTTAAAGCATTATCAACCCCACCCGCAATTCCGGTGATTTGGAATTGAGCTGAAGTTGCCTGGATAGCAGTTAGTGATGTAGTTGAAAGACCTACCGAAGTAGAACCTCCAGGACTTGCTACAGTCCAATCACATTGCTCACCGACTGCAGTTTGTACAGTCGTACCAGAGGAAGGATTAGTATACATGACATCATATATAGTCTCAGGGTCATCATAAACCCATGCGATTATATCTGTACCTGCAGTACTAGCTGGCCAGTAAGGTGACAGCTCAGGACGACCAGTTGATCCAATATATTGACAACCTGCTAAGATTCCCAATAATTTGATACCATCTGTTGTACCTGAACGAGTACCGTCTGATGTCGCAAGCTGAATAACGCCTGCATCAGTCAATTTGACTGGATCGCCTTGGAATATGTTTTGTGCATATCCAGAGGCTATTACATAGGCTTTCGCCGTAATACGACCACTATTGTGGTAGGATGGACGAAAACCAAATGGTGCACTTGTCGCTGACATAAGTAGCTCCTTGGTTAATAGATTGTTGCACGTCAGACAAGATCAAATTGACCCTGCCTTTCTTCTGCCAATCCCTTATTACCATCGCCCTGCTCAATGCGACTACCTGATGCTTTTGCTTGATCTTCTAAGAAGTCAGCTGTTTCTGTCAATTTACCTTCTTCACGCAGAGGTGCATCGTGATGCGCTTCCATCATGAATTTTTCGTAAAGAGACATCGGCAGCTTAAAAGCTAGCATCTCATTAATCCCAATGAATCCCTGCCATTCACCCGTCTTAATTGAAGCATATTCCCATCCAGGAACATCTTCTGGTTTGACTGGTTCATACCCTAAACGGATACGTTGCTGTATTGAATCACGAGGATTAGTCGTAGTTAGCCAGCACATGTGCCAGCCAGGTATATCTGGTAAGTCCGGTAAACTGGACTGAAATAAATTTTGACGGAACATTTCTACCCGCTCGTCCTCTGTAACCTCTCGATTTTCTGTGGTATTACGATCTACCATCGCACGATTAGCACGTCCTTCGTCTGCAGATTTCTTTAATCGTTCGTCTGTCATCACTCGCTCCTTTCAGCGATTATCGCTCACTATAGTTTTAAATAATGAAAAAGTAAAGCTTTTTCTTTCATCACGAATTTTGTTTGTCATACGCAGCATATCTTTTAACGTATCGCATACGTAAAACAGGGTCGTCCCATACACCAGCTTCTACTAACGCAGCTTTTCTTTCTGGGCTAATATAAACCTCTTTACGGGTAGAAGTAGGTGCATGTTCCTTACCGGAACCTACTTTGGGACCTCCTCTAGGTTTTCTTGATGATTTCTTTGGAGGGTCATAATCATCCTCATCAAACCTTTCAGGTATACGCCTCGCTGCCCTTTGCCTTAATTCATCCCAATACTCTTCGGTTTGCGGATTATATCCATCTTTAGAAAGAGCTTGGTCAATCGCCATTACAATAGCAGAGTCTTCATCTCTACCCTGTGCGTCATACCAAGGGTTTTCTTTCATAAACTCTTGAGCATAATGCATAGTCCTTTCATCTACAGCTGGCGGTGGGGTAGGTTGAGACGCTTGTTGTTTAGCTTGCGCTAATTGATTAACTTTAGCCATCGCTTGATCGCGATACTTCATGGCTTTAGCTACATCTTCACCATTATTATTTTCCACAGCTTTAGCAATAACTCTATCAGCCATCTGAGCTTCTTTATTAGCCTGAGCTATTTGCTGTTCAATACTGACAACTTCAGATTGTTGTGCTCTTTTTTCTTGAACAGTCAATCGCCTTTCTAAGTCATCATTCCTTGAGCGTAGAAAATCAAGTTCAGTTTTGTCTCTTTTAATAGCAGTTTCGCGTCTTTCTTTGCGATCCTGTTTTTCTTTACGGCGGCGTTCCCTTATAGCTTCTCTTTCCTCGTCTACTTGATCCGATTCTGCAGTAGCTTCAGGTTTTTCGTCTTCTTTTTCAGGTTCTTCTTCAGGTGGCTCTTCAACCACCACGATTTCTTCTTCAGAAGTTACTTTCTCTTCTTCTTCGTCAACTTCAACCATTACATTTTCTTCAGCCATTACTCATCTCCTTTATCAGATAAATGCTTTTATTTTTAACGGATCTCCTGTGACTCTTCCAATTATATCTAAATCATTGAATATCACAAACATTGCTGGGTCTTTACCTTCTACTGGAACTTCCCAGCGATCACCGCCATATTTGGCCACACGAACGAATTCTCCTTCGTTACACCAATCTCCTTCTGGCCAGCTATCCATCGTATTACGATTTTTAAAAGCCAGAGGACCTTTACATATAACCTTGGCCACTTGAGTATTCCATTTTTCAGTATCAGTGGTGTCAGTGGTTAAGATTATACCGCCTGCTGTTTTACTTTTAGCAGTTCTAATTTGAACCAGGACACGGCTACCAAAAGGCTGTATTCCAGGATCTACTTCCGGAAATGCCTCTTTTATCGCTTCCTCAGATGTCGTTGTCACTATGTTTCTCCTCATCTATTAAGTTTAAAAGTACATTGATAGCTTCTTCTAACCCTGCTACCGTTCCCACGAGATATCCGTACTCAAAAATATCACGAGTTTGTGGCTTTTTTAAAGCCTCAACTGAAATTTCAGTCTGCCGATCTTTCAGCTGACTCAATAACTTATTATTTAATTGCATTTAAAGTATAGTCTCCCCCATAGCCATGCGCTTATGCTGATTTATATGCCCACCTTTAGCTTTTTTAGCTGTTTTAGCCGCATCTTTAAAATCACCAGCTGACGGAGCACCTTTTGCACCTTTTTTACGCATTTTTTCTTTTTTACCTGTGTCTGGGTCAATCGCCCCAGCTGCTACACGAGCCTGTTTATCGTGAATATTCGCATAAAGACCTTGTTTAGCCATGATTTAGCCTCCTTTCGGCATTTTATTGGTTGGCAGGGACATACCATTAACACTGGCACCCATAGCCATTCGCTTACGTTGAGGAATATCGGCAGAATTCATATTTATGCTTCCACCTTCTTTAAAACCTTCAACATTTCTTCCTTTGAGTATATCTTTCTTAGTGACTTTACCGTCTCCTGTTAAATCAGGAAAGGAACTTTTACTCTTCATTTTCATTCTCCGCATATAAATTATTGAAAACTTGATTCACATCAAGAACGTAGTCTAAATCCGTTTTACTGTGGTGTGCCCACTGAGAAGGACGGAAGTCTGGTGCTCCTTCACCTGCTTCAAACCAAGCTGGGGAGGTGACCCTGACTCTATTGTTAGGTAGAGCCACTATATTACCTGTCCAATTACCAGCATCTAGTAATTCCAAAACATGAGACTGTTTGTGTTGGGCAGGGTCGTCTGCTATTTCGCTGTCTGTGTAATCAACAGTGAACATATATTTAGCGGGATAAAACTCACCTTCAATTTTAGCCAACCAAGGTGATGGCGAGCATCTGTCAAGTTTATACACGCTATGAGTTCTAGATGCGCAATCCCAAGGCTGAGCATTATGCACACTCATCGGATCTGCCCATTCTTCAACTACCGTGTCTGCCACAAGAGCTGTTATAGGCATTCTAGCCCACATAGCTCCCCCATGCACATTAGGTTCATCATTGTCATAGGTTTCAGCTCCCGTAAAAATTACTTGGAAGC
>JAAHTH010000389.1_pt2 | contig 41804 bp, 58 predicted proteins | sample 6116091 | NCBI WGS metagenome assembly JAAHTH01 (sample SAMN13939990, study PRJNA603662) | sponge metagenome | isolation source: marine sponge | host: Mycale hentscheli | place: New Zealand | collected 2006 | reverse complement strand
TCGCAAGATCCCTTCCCGTTTCTGTAAAAAACGGGCATTATTGTATCGTAGCTCAGTTGGTAGAGCCGTGGACTGTTAATCCACTGGTCGCAGGTTCGAGTCCTGCCGATACAGCTTTGGCTTTGTAGCATAATTGGTTAATGCACTGGACTGTCGATCCAGAGATTGCGGGTTCGAGTCCCGTCAGAGTCGCTAGGAGAAAACCATGTCAGAAAAACTTATACTGTCTTATCTAATGCAAGAGAATAAACCTAACGATTGGGATAATATGTTCTTCGCTACTGCAACTTTGTGGTCGCGTAAGAGTCACGATTCCGAAACGCAATGCGGTTGCGTATTAGTTAAGAATAAAACAATTATAGCTACAGGTTATAATGGGTTTATCAGAGGTGTTGACGACGAGGCTTTACCAAGCGTCAGACCAGATAAGTACCCCTTTATGATTCATGCGGAAGCGAACGCTGTTTACAACGCTGCTCGTGAGGGTCAGACTACAATGGGTGCAAGAGCATACATTACAGCGATCCCATGCAGAGGGTGCTTACAGATGCTTTGGCAATGCGGAATCCATGAGATTTACTATTCTAATTTATCAGCACCGAAGAATGATATGTGGGGAGATCAGTATGATTGTATTCTAAATCAGATCGAGGATAGACTTACGTTTAAGTTTTTCCCTAAGCAATACCTAGATAATAGCTCGCTAACCGAGTCTGCAAAAAAGTTTGAAAAGTTTTGAAAAAGGACTTGACAAATTGAGGTTCATAGACTATAATAAGTATAACCGAAAACGAAACGGAGGAAACAATGGCAGCAAGTATGACAGAAATGGTGGAAGCACACCTGCTTAATGTCAGGCGGGAGTTAGAAACCCTAACTCAAAGAGTTAATGAGATTCAGCAAGAGAAAGCAAGACTCGAACAGTACCTATCAGAAGGCGAGACTGTATTGGTCGCTGCTACAAACGAGGCTGAGTATCAGCAAAGAGCAAGAGTCACCACATCGAGTGGCGACAATCCAGTTACTAAACCATTTTAGGAGGAAAAGAGTGGAAAACAATGAGTTTTATGCGGCACTAACTAAGCTGCCAAACAGTTACTTCGATACAGAAGGTGAACTTACTGGCTCAATCGCTGGCGGCCAATACCGTGGCGAAACAGTAAACCCAGTTACCGCAGTCGCATATAAAGTTACGGGAACAGTCTATGGAACAAACAAGCGAGAGACTCTACGTGCTGGTAAAGCACTGGGATTGAATCGTTACTTTACCGAGACAGTTTATAACGCTATCACGAGCGTTTCGAATCGTGGAAATACGCAAGTAGTACGTGGAAAAATTAAATCAGCTTTAGGAGTTTAACTATGAATTTGAATTGTTGGAATGGTGCAGGACGTTTGACCAAGGACGCAGAGTTTTCTACCACAAGGCGGGGAACCAATATGTCTAAGTTTCGATTGGCAGTAAATGACCGTCGAAACGACGAGACTTTGTTCGTCAACGTCCTGTGCTTTGGAAAGATGGCAGAGAGTCTCAACCCAATGTTGGTCAAGGGACGAATTGTTTCGATCACAGGTAAACTAAAGATCGACGATTACGAGGACGATAACCAAGTTAAGAGAAACTCTGTTTGCATTATGGCAGACGACATTTCCCTTGGCCCGGACCCCTCTACCATTACCCCAAGGGAACGCCAACAATCAACGACTGATAGTTAAACGTATGGTGGTTAGCTACCACCCTACAGGAAGGTGACTGAATATCTAGGATGTAAGCTAGATAAGGTATCCGAGTCTTGAGCAATGCCAAATGGTGAGCAGAGAGATAGGAGTACAAGGCCATTGCCTACTTACAGTAGTGCCGAGTTGTGGGTAATAAAGTAAATCCCGCCCTTCCATTTTTATATTGATTGGAGTGTCAGAGGTTTGAGTTAGGATTTTGTTTCTCAAACCAAAGACTTATCCGCTAGGACGATGATGCGGAGATTTCCATTCCTTACCCCGTAGGTGTTCCAAATCGCCTGCGGGGTTTTTTTAGGTTTTTTGCTAAAGACCTGTTGACAAATGGCCGATGATAATGTATAATGAGTAATGTAAGTTTCAATAAAGTTTGGAGGTATCGTGGACGGATTTATAATTAACGCAATAAGCAACTGCATCGCCTGCTGTTTGTTTGTTTGGATTATCGGAATCTTTTTGAAAGGGTTTCTAGGCTTAAAAGATTACGAACCAATTTCTATAAAGGGCATGTCTAGCATAGACGACCAAGATATGTACGCTGTAGCCAGCGGTGATGAAGATTTCTTAGCGGCACACTGTACTCTTTATGACACAGAAACATTCAAGCAACCAGAAACCACCAAGAGCGAAATAGAGGCAGAAAAGTTAGACATTCAAAAGCTAAAGAATAGCATCGCAATGATGAAACTAAAGAGAGAACTTGAGGAACTAAAACGAACAGAGCAACCGACACAAGCAGGTCAGACGCATAGTAACCAGTTGAACGAACTGATTGGCGACTGCGAGGCAGCATTGGTGGCTTTAGGATACAAAAATACTGACGCTAAGAAGTTGACAAAGAATTTCTTTATACAGAATCCGAACACAAAATCAATAGATGAATTTCTTGATGGAGTATTTTCGAAATGACCGACTTACTTACATGCACCCACTGTAAAAGAGACAAGCACTACAACGAGTACAACAAGGCTGGATGGGGCAGACTAGCACCAGACGGTACAAAGAGGCATCAGTTGTGTAAAGGCTGTAAAAAGTATAAGCATCAGCTTTCCAACCCTGTTAGATTTTGGAACGACGGCAAGTTTATATCCCCAAACAACAAGTGTCACCCTTTTCACAACGAGTACAAGCAAGGTGGGTACGAAGCGGTTTTCTCAGCTATGGGATTAAAGTTTCCAAAGTTCGATCCAGACGCAGTTGCACCCAAGACACTAGCATCGAACACTTGCAACGAGTGGCTAGATTACTTGGGGATACCTATGGAAAACAGAGAGGTGAGAGTTGGCAAGTATCAGGTGGATGCACTCTACGAAAACAATGTTTATGAGTTTTACGGAACCTACTACCATGCCGACCCAAGATTCTACAAGCCAACTGATATGATATTCAAAAAAACGGCAGCAGAGATTTGGAAGAAGGATGAACTAAGAGAGAAATACATACTTTACGCCACAAAGTGTAAGGCAGTCGTATCTATTTGGGAAAGCGACTGGAGAGACTTTATTCACAATGAGGGAACGCAAAATGAGAATTAACCTACAAGCACCAATCAATCAGCTAGGATATGGAGTCGCAGGACTTAATATATTAAAAGCATTACAAGATAAAGCAGAGGTTTCTCTGTTTCTCATTGGTCAACCTCAAGTCACCAATCAAGCAGATGCAGATGCGGTCACAAGAGGTTTGGAAACCGCTAAGACGTTTGATCCAGATGCTACCTGTATCAAAATATGGCATCAGAACCAAATGGCAGAGCGTATAGGGTCAGGTAGATTTATTGGATTTCCTATCTTTGAATTGGATACATTTAGCGACTTGGAGAAACATCACCTACTAGCTTGCGATGAATTGATGGTCTGTTCGCAATGGGCAAAGAAGGTTGTTCTTGGTAGTAATTTTGGATATTACAAAGCGGACGGTCGCCCTAAACTTCCCCCAAAAACTCACGTTGTACCCCTTGGTGTAGACGCAGAACTATTCCCGCCAGCACCAGTGAGACAAGACGACAAGACAATCTTCTTCAACTGTGGCAAGTGGGAAATCCGTAAGGGTCACGATATTCTCATTAACGCTTTCAAAAAAGTGATTGAGCATGGCGAAGATGCTGAATTATGGATGATGTGCAGCAATCCATTTAACAGCCGCATGGAAGATGCACGATGGAAAAAGCTATACAGTCATCCAAAAGTAAGGTTTATTCCAAGGGCTGAGACACAGGCAGAAGTGTATAATATAATGACCCAAGCAGATTGTGGTGTATTTCCTTCTCGCGGAGAAGGATGGAATCTAGAATTACTAGAGATGATGTCAGCAGGCAAACACGTAATCGCTACAGTTTATTCTGCCCATACTGAATTTTGCACTAATGAAAACTGTGGTCTAGTGCCGATAAAGGATAAAGAGCCAGCGTTTGACAACAAGTGGTTCTTTGGTCAGGGTAGCTGGGCAAAGATCGACGCTCACGCAGAGATGGATTTGCATATGAAAATGATGAGATTTATTCTTGACAAGAAGGGTACGACTAACGAGGCTGGAATAGAAACTGCTAAAAAGTTTAGCTGGGACAATAGTGCTAACAAAATTATGGAGGCTCTACAATGAGCGAAGAACAATCAGTAGTAATTAAGTATTGTGTTAGCAAAGAGGGCGTTTTCTCGATTGATGTAGACATAGAGGACTTTGACGACGAGTCTATTGAGAATTTGGCTTTATTGTTTTCTTCTATAGGAAATGACTCTTTCCACGCTCAAGCACTTTTAATTATCAAGGATGCTTTTTTAGAGCATGGTCAGGAATTAGCGTTTACGACATTTCTAACTAGCACAATCTTGAAGAAAAAGCTAATAGAGGACGCTCTGGAGGAAAAAGAAGGGGAGAATAGGGATGAAGATGATCCAATAATCAAACCAACCGACTTATTATAAGGGGTACTAACATGAAGAAACAAATAGGGTGGCAGAAGTACGAAGATATGGTGCATAATCAGATGAACTCTCCACTAATGCAAGTGTTATACCAACAGGCTCAAGAGCAAGCAGAGTTAGCAATTACCAACATGTCAGAAGAAGAAGTTGAAATGCTAAGAGATGCAATGGAGGCAGAGGGTGACGACATCTACGAGATTCAACAAGGGTCTTATCAAGGAACAGAAGATTCTCTTGCAGAACATATAAACTTATCAGCAAACTTTGATTGTTGGTTAGGTCACACAAATTTTAACATTACCCCAAAAGTTTTGAATATTATAGAAGCAACGGAAGGAGTAGAATTATTAAAAATCTGTAGCAGATACCGGTTTTTCGTAGGAGTAGGACGTATGTTTGATTTCAAAGAAGTCAGAACAAGTATAGAAAAAACCTTAATTCAGGAGAAGAACATTGAACAAGAAGATTGAAAACTACCTACAAGATTCGGACGTTTTGAGCGTGGCACATGCAGCAGCATCAACATTCTCCAACTGTCTATCTAAGGATGAGATTAAAAATTGCATTTTGAACGCTATCTGGAAGGCTAGTAACAAGTTTGACAAGAGACAAAACACTAAGTTTACCTCATATCTGCACAACGGTGTAGTGTTTGAGTGTCTCAGCCAGAGAAAATTTAACAAGAATCGCTCTTATCAGGTGCTTGAGGTCGGGATTGAGGACACCAGAAACCCGTTTGAGGCCATTGAGATGCGTGACGCTATTGATTCTGTATGTGACGACCCCTCTATTGTGTACGATAAATACTACAATAATATGACAATCGCGGAGATTGCGAAGGATAGGGGATGTTGTGGGGAAACAGTAAGAATAAGATTGAAGAAAAACATGGAAAAGTTACGATTGAGCCTCAAGAATAGTGTATAACATAGTAGGAATTAAGGGAACGCCAACAGGGATTAGGATTTCTCAAACATTTATTTTTTTATTAGGAGATAACCTATGCCTATTGTACGCCCTTCCGGTGCTGGTGACGAAGTTCTTGGTAATGCAGAAGTTCGTGATGGTGGCACAATTCTTAAAGGTGGCTCAAACGCCGCCGGTATCTTTACTAAGAGCCTTAGCTTGGCCGAGGTCGCTGACGATCAAGGCCAAGCCTTTGGTTCTAAGGTAATTGCTAAACATGCTGGTGGAACGGAAGTTAACTTCCCTTTCACAGATCAAGCTGGAACTATCAAAGCACAGGGTGGTGCAAGCCAGTCTGGAACTGCTGGACAGACAGAACTTGGTTACCAAGCAGACGGAACTGAGTGGGTTGTTAAGGGTGGTAATGTCACCCGTACACTTGCTGGAACCGCAGACCTCACCCTTATTGGTGGTGCTGCCGGGCCAGACCCAACTCGTGACAGCACTTACCAGCTTGAAACCACTCGTGATATGGGAGATATTGATCTCGACATTTTTGCTGCTCCTGCTTCTGGTTACAAAAGCAACGTCACCGTAACAGGTGGTGGAGTAGAAGTCGCGTTCGTAGACACCAGCGATGGAACATCTGCCTCTGCTGACAAAGCTGCAAACACAACTCGTGCGGTTCCGGGACAACTTGTCTACAGAACTGGTGCTGCTCTGCCTAAAGAGGATACTTACAAGTCTCAGGAAGCACCAAATGCTTCGTAAGCCTATGTAGTTGTAAACATATACCTAGCCTTGTAACGCAGGGCTAGGTTTTTTTTGGCTCATGCTTACAGAGGTGTAATATGCTCAACTTATCGACAGAGGAAGTTACAGCAATACTAACACTTTGTGGTGCTGCTGTGGCATCGACTGCTTTTTTATGGAGACTTTTTAAGGTTTCTCGTATTTTCTTAAACGACCACGAACTATTAAAAACATCTATCAAAAAGATCGAATCGGAAGTTACGCCAAATGGTGGGAAATCATTGAAAGATGTAGTCAACCAACTAAAGACTGCCTCAGAAAGAATTGAAAAAAGACAAAAGGTTCTTGACCAAAGATCAAAAGCCACGCTTCATTATTCAGACAGGGCTTTGTTTGAAACGGATGTAGACGGTAGGCTAACATGGAGCAACGAAGCGTTTATCAATTTCACAAGAGATAACGGTTCGGTGAAAGAAGGATTCGATTGGATTACGGTTATCGAAGACGAAGAACGAGCCTCTTTCTTGAAAGAGTTTCAGTCTTGTTTAGATATGTGTCGAAAAATCGACATAGAAACTGTATCGGTTCATGGACGAGATATTCATTTCGTTGGATACCCTTACCGAGTAGGTGATGGAGTCCACGAAGGTTTTTTAATTCATCTTTATCAGGAGAATAAAAATGGCTGATGAGAAACAAGGTTCGCCCTCCTTCAAAATGGACTGGGCAGATATTTGGGGAGTTGGCAAAAACGCACTGCTTGTTGCTGGTGCTGCTGGACTCACCGTTGTTGCACAAAATCTTCACGTACTTGACTTGGGCATGTATGGCCCACTTGTCGTTCCAATCGTTGCGGTTGGTATTGACACAGCAATCAAGTGGATGAAGAATAACAGCAAGTAGGAGTACCAATGAGTTTTAATTCACCGAGAGATTGCTGGAAAGCGTATCGTGATGGTTTCGAAGGTTCGATTTGTGACCCAGAAGAAACCGCAGAACTACTTGGTAATCTAAAAACTCCACTGTTTGGTGCTGCTGCATATAAACTTCATGGGGCGGGAGAGGGCAAATTGTCCCTCCCCTTCTTGTCGTTATTAAAGTTCGACCCCACACATGGGCCGTCAGAACGACAAACAACTGGAGACTGTGTATCTCACGCAACTAGAAACGCCCTCGATCTTACAAGGGCTGTGGAAATTGACGTGAAGGGTGAGGCAGAGAGTTGGGAAGGCCGAACGGCTACCGAAGCTATCTATCAATCTCGCCCTTGGTCTGGACAAGGCATGACCTGTTCAGGTGCGGCAAAATATGTTCACTCTAAGGGTGGCATTTTATTAAGAAAAGACTATGGGAAGGTAGACCTATCTGTTTACAATTCTAGTCTTGGTGCAAACAAAAGGATTCCAAAGAGCATTTATTCTACGGAAGCTAAAAAGCACCAAGTCAAAACCATTTCTTTAATCACTACAATAGAAGAAGCAAGAGACGCTTTAGCAAATGGCTATGGTATTTCTGTTTGTTCTAACGTAGGCTTTTCGTCTAAGCGAGACAAGAACGGTATTGCAAAACAATCTTCCGGTTGGAATCATGCAATGGCGTGGGAGGCTTGCGACGACACTCGCAAAAGATATAAAGAGATGCTTTTTCTAGTACAAAACAGTTGGGGAAAATGGAATAGTGGGCCAAGAGTTCACGGTCAACCGCAAGGAAGTTTTTGGATTAGAGAATCTGTCGCAAGAAAAATGCTCGCACAAAACGGTGCTTGGGTGTTTAGTGATGTCGATGGGTTTCCAGCTAGAGACTTACCTAATTATGGCACAGCAACATACCTATAGCAGAGGTTTAAAAATGAACAAGTTAAAGTTAATTCTAATTGTATTGGTAAGCACATTTATTTCAACCAACATAGACGCTCAGGACAAACATTCTCAGGCGACTATACGTTCCCAAATCTCGACAGGGATGGCTAAGGTTTTGACATCAAACGATGTTATTCCAGATGATGACGACGACACTATAGAGTGTGACGGTTCTGGTTACATTACTCATGGTGACGGACACCGAACAAAGTGCGAAGGGTGTAAAAAATGCGGCGGCGAAGGTTCGGAACCTAAAGCGGCAGTAAAAGAGCATGAGTTCAACGTTTATCACTTCGGTGCTAAATGGTGTATTCCATGCGTCAGGATGAAAAATGACACATGGAAAGACAAGTCTCTTAAAAATTTCATGGAAGAAAATGATTGTAAACTGTTTCTTCTCGATCAAGCGAACAGTGACCATAAAGAACTTTTTCGTTATTACGGGGTGAAAACCTACCCAACCGTAGTAATATTAGACAGGGACAATCTAGAGAAACCACTGACTCGTGTTGTTGGTTACACCTCTGCCGTCTCTATGACAAAAATTATAAAGGACGCAATCAAATCTGATGAGTGACTCGAACGAAGTTATAAACACTATAGCGACAAGGGTTCAGGCTCACGCCTCCGCTAAAAACGGAGGCGAGTTTGCCATCGACCCTATGACTATTCTTGCTATCGTAAACATTTTGATGACGGTAGCGAAGTTTATTTACGCATGTAGAACAGATAAAAACGCGATCTCAAAACAAATGAGAAAGCCAAGTCTTTTCTACAGACTAATTATTAGGAGAAGGATCAATAAAGAGTGGAAAGATAAGGATCAGAGGAAAGTAATGTATAATGCGTTCCTTGAGGTTGGTTCTGGTCTTTCCGAAAAGGAAATATCAACATTAGTTAAAGAAGTGGAGAATTTAAAATGACAATGTTTCAGATTGTGATGGTTGCATTAGGATGCTTGCTTGGCGTAAGTGCCTTTTGGGACAAGATTAAGGCAGGTTTTAGCAGTATTAAGTGGCCTAAAAAGCCAATCGTTGATGAGGTTGAAAAGGTCAAACCAGCGGTCATCTTGAATGATCCAGAAAAAGACTTCATCAAAAATTCGGAGTTGGTAGATACAGTAGAACAGTGGCAAACTTTAGTTGAGATGTGTGATGCTCAAGGTTTGCACTCGGCTAAAGCCAAACTAGAAGAAATCTTCCCACTGTTTGTAGTAAAGGGAGGCGTTCCAAATGAAGTTTAGACTACTAGCAGCAATAGTATTGGTTGTGGCAGGTATTTTTGGCGAACCTATCTGGGATAAACTGAAAGATATTGACCTCACCCCAAAGCCACCGATTACTGTCGTAGAGCCTAGTCTCGAATACAAAACGTTGGTTAAGCCTATTATCGACATGGAAATCGAAGGCAACGACTCTATTTTAATGAGTACGTTTTTCGATCAGTTGTCTAGCGTTGTCAGAAACGATGAGCAGTTTATTAAGACAACAGGACAATTTAGGCAGTTTAACATCACCGCTGGTGGGCTAAACTTTAAGAACCAGATCAAGGGCGACTATCCTGATCTTGGAGAAACCATTGATGGTATCATCATGCAGTCTATTGGCAAAGAAGATAAAGCAATGGACTCAAAAACAAGAACTGACCTGTCGGATACCCTTAATGCTATCTCTTGGGGTGTAACTCAATGATAATGGACAAGGTGATCGAGGCCGTCATGGATCATTTTGGCATCACAAATATGGATGTTGAAAAGGTCAAAAAGATAATCGGTAAGGTCGAGTTTACAAAACAAGACGGTCAAGACGTTATGATCGTTCATGTTGGTAAAGGTATCTGGGTAACAATAGTTCAAAACTAGATTAAATTTACAAGCCCACAGTTCTATTCATTATAGGATTGTGGGTTTTTTTGTATTTTACACTTGACAAATCAAGGTTTGTAGACTATAATAGTAGTACAACCGGACTAGACAATCAATAATAACCCTCAACAGAGTTTGGAACCCTAATGCAAGTAACCAAGAGAGATGGAGAAACAGAGGATTTCTCAGTAGAGAAGATTCATAAGGTGGTACAGTGGGCAACAAAAGGAATTAACGGCGTAAGTTTCTCAGACATTGAGATGAACGCAAATCTTTCATTATACGATAAAATATCTACAACCGACATTCACAACGTACTAATTAAATCTGCCAACGACTTAATATCTACATCCACACCAAACTATCAGTACGTAGCAGCAAGACTGCTAAACATGCAACTAAGAAAAGAAGTCTGGGGAGGCGATCAAGAGCCAGACTTTCTGAACTTTATCAGATTAAACGTAGACAATGGCATCTACGATTCAGGCATGGAAAAGAAATGGTCTGACGAACAGATCGACGCTCTAGGCAAATACATCAATCACGCTCGCGATGACGACTTTACATACGCTGGCTTTCAACAGATGATGGACAAGTACCTTGTAAAGAACCGAAGCACAGGTCAGATTTACGAAACTCCACAGTTTGCATACATGGCTATCGCTATGTGCCTGTTTGACAATGTAAACGAGGTTAAGAAGGCTTATGACTGTTACTCAACGTTTAAAATCAATTTGCCCACCCCAATTATGGCTGGTGTTAGAACTAACATACGGCAGTTTTCTAGTTGTGTTCTTGTTGACGTTGATGATAACTTGGATGGTATTTTTAGTAGTATACATGCCGTTGGAAAATATACTGCAAGGCGAGCAGGTATCGGACTCAACATCGGAAGAATGAGGCCAATCAATTCGCCCATTAGGGGCGGTGAGGTTATCCACACAGGGCTTATTCCTTATCTAAAGAACTTTGAGTCTGCTGTTAAATCAACGTCTCAGAACGGACTACGAGGCGGCTCTGCTACGGTACATGTTCCTTTCTGGCACTTTGAAATTGAAGACATCCTTGTCCTAAAGAATAATGCTGGAACGGACGATAACAGAGTTAGGAAGTTAGATTACAGTATTCAGTTCTGTAAATTGTTCTACGACCGTCTAATTGCCAACGAAGACATCACCCTGTTTAGTCCCAACGAAGCAAAGGGTTTGTATGAAGCATTTGGTGACAATGAGAAGTTCGAAGAACTCTACCTCAAATATGAAAGAGCCACATCATTAAAGTTCAAAAAGAAGATTCCAGCCCGTCAGCTTGCACAGATTTATGCTCGCGAGAGATTAGAGACTGGTCGTATCTACAGTATGAACATTGACTCAGCTAATGCACACGGATCGTGGGACATACCTTGCCACATGAGCAACCTCTGTCAAGAGATTATTCATCCTACGGTTCCAATTAAATCTATCGACGACCCAGAAGGTGAGATCGGTATTTGTATTTTATCAGCATTAAATCTTCTGGAGTTGTCTAGTGAGAAGGATATAGAAGAAGCGTGTCGGATGGCCGTAAGAACACTAGAGTCTGTCATTGATTATCAAGACTATCCTGTTATTGCTGGTGAGAACTTTACCAAGAATCGTAGATCATTAGGGATTGGTGTAACAAACCTTGCAGGATTTCTATCAAAGAATAAACTAAAGTACGGAAGTGAATCGCTTGAGCTAGTACATGAGACTATGGAGCAGATTCAATGGAACCTACTCAACGCTAGTTGCGAACTGGCAGAAGAAAAAGGTGCATGTGCTAAGTTCGAAGATACAAAGTATGCAAAAGGTTTGCTACCCATTGACTGGTACAAAAAATCAGTTGACGAACTAATTAAACCAAATTACAATATGGATTGGGAGGGACTACGTGAGAGGATTAAAAAGTTTGGTCTGCGACATTCTACTCTTTCTGCTATTATGCCTTGTGAGTCTAGCTCTGTCATACAGAATAGCACTAACGGTATTGAGCCAGTACGAAGTTTACTAATTTCAAAGAAAGCAAAGAACGGCGTACTAAAACAATTAGTTCCCAATTACCACATGCGTAAGAACTACTACACAATGGCGTGGGATATGGAAAACAACCGTGACCTTATGGACGTAGCGGCAATCATTCAAAAGTTTACAGACATGAGTATGAGAACAAATCTTTACTATAATTACTCACACTATGAAGATGGAAACATTCCACTGAGTGTTATTATCAAAGATCAAATCTACGGTTACAAATACGGACTAAAGAATTTTTATTACTGCAACACACCTGACGGCGATGGTGACACCGAAAAAGACATGGGTTGCGAATCAGGAGCGTGTGCAATATGAATGATTTGAATAGAAGGACATTTATGGGTGGTGTTGCTGCACTTTTTGGTGCGGCATACCTGCCGAGAGTTGACGTATCTGCGGCTACAGTCCCTATGTTAACAGAGGCTCAAAGAGGTTTCTGGGGTGTGCATAGTTATTCCTGCAACACTTCATTCGAAATTCCACTCAATCTGATTGATAAACTGTCGTTGCACGAGCCTGACGAATTGAATATAGATTTTGATTGTATCCTTTATGCAGAAGAAGACGGTAGACAGGTAGAGCATAAACTTTGGTTTGCTTGTGGGGAAAAAGAGTGGGTTGTAACGGAAGAAACTCAGATGTTCAAACCTAGACCCTATCGAAGTCACAGCGTAATGTCAGATGTGGCGATGCCACCCTACTACGAGTCGCAAGATTTGGAGTTCTGGAAAAGTGGAACAAAAAATGTTGCTAGTATTTACGATATGGCAAAGTCTCAATCGTTGTCTAAAAATTGTTTCGATATTGTTGTTAGATTTAGTAGTGGAAACGACCCTAATTTCTTCAAGGGCGATGCAGCATATCATAAAAATGTGATGCGTTTGAACAAGTGCATGGTAACTAATTGGAACAAGAAAATATATCCTCCAAACATAACAAGAAAGGGTAAGAATTGAATAACACTTTCATGTTTTTAGTTATTATAGGTTTACTATTTGTAACAAATTTTAGGACTCACACTATGCAGGCAGACATAGAAATTTTGAAACAAGCACTTGACAAAGAAGATTTGGATGTTATAATGGAACATGAGCATACCATTAGATCAAAGAAACTTGGAGAGCTAGGGTTCAATGACAAGGTTTATATCAATGTCGATAATTGAATGTCTGATTGCAGTTGCTATAGGTGTAACACCTCACCCAGCGTACACAGTTGACTATGTAGACATTATAGAGACAAACCACACTTACAAGAACTGGATAGACACCAAAACTCCGACCCTTAGTCAGTACCTTTATAAGAAATGGAAAAGAACTAAGCACTGGAGCGAAGCGAGAAACAAAGAGCGTTTCGGACACGCATTTGAGATTGTGGACTGGAGAATGTTAGACAAGGCTTCGCCGCCTAAAAAGAATTGGAAAACAGGTAGATGGGAGCAAACATTTTACGACAAAAAAGATAAGTGCATGAGAAAAATAATCGCCATCGGAATTGTGACTTCCCACACCGTTGACGACCCAGAAGTGGAAGCAAGAAAATACCTACCATCAGAACGTAGAATCAAACTTAGTAAACCGAGAGAATTTAAATGAAAACTATTTTTAATACAAAAAACATAGACCCAAAATCCCAACCATTGTTTTTAGGAAAAGACCTTGGAGTTCAGCGGTACGATCAGATCAAGTATCCTGTATTCAAGGACTTGGACAGCAAGCAGATGATGAACTTCTGGCGACCAGAGGAAATCGAGCTAAAGAAAGATCGGTCTGACTTTAAGGAATTATCTGACAATGAGAAGTTTATCTTTACGTCGAATCTAAAGTATCAGACAATGTTAGATTCTGTCATCTGTCGTGGAGTCCCTACACTTCTTGAGTTTGTTACAAACTCTGAGCTAGAAGCCTGCCTAATGACATGGCAGTTCTTTGAAAAGATTCACTCTCAGAGTTACAGCTATATCATTCAAAATGTTTATCCTGACAGTTCAGAAGTGTTTGATGGAATTTATGAAGATAAAGAGATTATGAAGCGGGCAAAGTCTGCCATTGAGGACTATAATAACTTGATGGGGATGGCTTGCAATACGTCATCCAAGGCTGACCTAAAGAAACAGATTTACATGACTGTAATCGGAATCAACATTCTTGAGGCTGTAAGATTTTATGTTAGTTTTGTTTGTAGCTTTGCGTTCGCTGAGAACAAAAAGATGGTAGGAAACGCCGACATTATCAAGCTAATCAAGAGAGATGAGGCTTTACACCTAGCTAATACTCAAGCCATTCTAAAAATCCTCCACAAAGAGGACGAAGAAGGTTTTGTAAGTACGGCAAAGCAATGTCAAGATGCTGCCATTCAAATGTTCGAGAGTGCTGCTCAAGAGGAAAAGGATTGGGCAACCTACCTATTCCAAAATGGCTCTATCTTAGGATTGAACGAGCAAGTCTTACACCAATACATTGATTGGCTATGTATGTCACGCAGAAAAACAATCGGATTACCATACGACAATGTGGGCAAGAATCCTATTGCTGGATGGACTAGCCACTGGATGAGTAGCGAGAGCGTACAGGTCGCTCCGCAGGAACATGAGATTACTAGCTACAAGATTGGTGCTAGTAAAAATGACCTAGAAGACATGGACTTAGGAGATATACTATGAATGAAGTTTGTCAAGATTACAAAGCTAGACAAAACCAGTTGCGTGAACATTCCCACAACACGATCACTCGAAACACGGGAACAAAAACCCTTATTGATTCGATCACTAGATGGCATCACGACCGCAACCTAATCGAAGGATCGACAGACAAGGATCAGTTCGCAAAGTTGATTCAGGAGGCTGGAGAGTTATCGGACAGCATTTGTAAAGGAAAAGATGTTGCAGACGACATTGGAGACATGATGGTTGTACTCATTAACATTGCAGAAAGGAACAAGCTAAGTGTTTGCGAATGTCTAGCAAAGGCTTGGTTAGATATTAAAGATAGGAAAGGCGAAATGAAGGACGGAGTGTTCGTTAAGGAGGCTGACCTATAAACTTTTTCCCAAACAAGGGCTTTACATGAAAACTAGACGAGAACGACGAGACGAAAGAAAAAGACCTGTCCACAAAGTTAAGGCTTTAGAAGCTAAGACTGAAAACCAAAGGGATTATATTCGTGCTATTGTCGAGAATGATATTATCTTTTGCTCTGGGCCAGCAGGTTCGGGCAAGTCATTTATTGCGGCAGGAATTGCTGCTCAACACTTGCACCACAAGAGAATAGAAAGGGTAATTGTATCTAGACCATTGGTTTGTACGGGTAAAGACATTGGTGCTATGCCCGGAGATATGGGTGAGAAGATCGCACCGTATCTTTTGCCCATGAAAGAAAACTTAAAACACTTTCTTGGTCAAGCGTATTACGGACTCTACTCAAATGAGGGACAAATTCAATACAAACCCCTAGAGGTTATGCGTGGTTCTACTTTTCATAATTCATATATGATTCTAGATGAAGCACAAAACTGCACAGAAGATCAAATCAAGATGTTTGTATCTAGAATGGGAGAAAATAGCAAGGTGATTATCAACGGAGACGTAGAACAAAACGATTTACGTGGACGTAGTGGATTGTCATTCTGTATGGATCGTCTGCAAAACATCGAGGGAATAGGAATTTGCGAACTAGATTACGATGATATTCAGAGGAATGGAATCATCGGGACGTTTTTAAGAGCATTGGAGAATTAAATGCCAACATATGATTACGAGTGTAAATCTTGCGAACATCAGGTTTTAAATATCAAACAGGGTTTCGACGATGAGCCACTTTCGCTCTGTCCAGAGTGTAATAAGGAAGAATTGTTTAGGATTGTTACAGGAGGAATTCATGGTTCCGTGAAGAATATCAATACGATTGGTAGTCTCGCTGACCACAACTCTAAGAAGTATAAATCTGAAATCGCAGAAGGTAAAGCTATGGCAAATGAGCTAAATCCAGAAGCACCAAAACCTTGGTATCACAACCCTAAGTATGGTGATGCCTCCAAAAAAGAAGTTAGCCAAATGTCTAACGAAAGAAAACTCCGATATATTATGGAAGGGCGTAAATGAAATACTATTCTACGGGTAATATCCCGAAAACAGAGAACCCCACAACGTATTACAATAAGAGGGGCGATTCTCTGAATGAGAAAGAAATCCACAAGCAGGCTCAGTATGCAGCTTCTCAAGAGAGAACTGTCACAAGACGAAGAAGAAAGAAAGAAGGCGAAGGGCTGGAGGAATTTGAGGTTGTAGAAGTTGTCTACTTTGTTAGAACCCATCAGAATATTCCGCTTGACCCTCTCGGCCCATACGGAAAAAGAGATCGTAACCTAGACACTAAAATGACAAGGGTTTCCAAGAACACCTTTGACTTTTATGTAACATACTTGAAAACGAACAATTCTATTTATTTAACGAAGGCAACAAGGGGAGTTATGAATGACTAAAAAAGGGCCACTAAGTAAAGCTGAAAAGTTTTATATTGAAAACCATCTGGATAAGCCGATGGATGACTTGTGCAAAGACCTAGATCGTGCTAAGTCTACGGTAAACAAGCACCTCAAGAGTATCGCAGTAGAAGATACAGACAAGGCACAGACCTTGCTATATCAACAGTTTGCTAGAAACGGAAAAGGTGCTACAATTATGACCGAGAACGCTTCGACAATTGCCGATGATAAGCGGGCTAAGTTTACAAGCAACGGTCTTCCAGAAAGAACTAGAAAATGCACCACTAGGATTATTGAGTAATGGATGAAGGAAAGTGGTCAGAATTTTACAAGTCTAAGAGGGACATAGCCACAAGCGTTGTGTTCTTCAAGGTCTTGACTTCTGACGGTAAACATTGGTTTTCGCATATTTACGACTACTGGTACGATATAAAGAAACATTGTGAAGATAATTCTGTGTTTGTTCAGGAATTGCATTTGCAATTTCGGTCTAACAGGACTATTATAGATGTGTCCGATGCTAAAGCAGTTTATTTTGTACGCTCCTGCTTGGGAGCTATAGGGCAAAAGACCAAGGACTACTTTACTGTTGGAAGATTATTGAATGACGGCAGGGTTCATAAGCAGATGTGGCTAGTCCCAGAACTTATGATGGAGAAAGAATACTCTGACCTGTTAACAAATTGTTTTACTGAGGCTATCATCTACAATGAAGAAGCGAAAGAGATCGGAAAAGAGTAGGTATAAGCATGAATCCACAGGAGATCACTGCACCTGTGCTGCATATGTAGCAGAAATCATGTGTAAGAAGAACGCAGAAAACAAGAACGTAGGTTCTTTACCTCACAAGTTCTGGAACAAGAAACCTTGGAACTGGACTTTCAAAAAACAGCTATGGGCAGCACAAAAGATTCTAAAGACCTATAGCGAGCAGGCTCTCGTCAAAGCCGTCAACTCACCAGAATTTAAACGGATATTTTCGTTAAATCATCCGAATTGTCTTGGTATTATTCGTCGGTACGAGCTATTATTAGATAGCCAGAAAGATCGTGCAACCGAACAAGAGGTTAAACCGATCAAGGAAGCTAAGACGAGAAGCAAATCATTTAAGAAAAAGAACACCCTCAGTAAATTAAGGCAAATTGAGAATGGCAAAAAGAAAGAAGAAGGTAGTGACAGTGGCGGCGGGAGTCAAGGGGACGATCCAAAGCAAATACGGGAAGATAATTGAGTCTGGAAACGTAGTTTTAGACCGATTAAATGAACTGTCTGTTCTGAGCGTCTCACCAGCTATTGATCTAGCTTTGGGTGGAGGGTTCAGAGAGGGGCAAGTCATTATCCTTGGTGGTGACCCAAAAACTGGCAAGACCACAACCGCACTGTATGCTGCGGCTAAAGCACAGGCAGCAGGAAAGAAGGTCTATTACGTAAATACCGAAGGTCGCTTAACCAAGCATAACTTTACTGGTATCAAAGGTCTTGACATTGAAGCTATCGAAATCATTCAATCTACGGATGATAAACCGATGGTTTCTGCCGAGACGTACTTGAATGTAATGGAAAAGTTAATCAAAGAAGAAGAAAACCTATTCTTTATCTGTGACTCTACATCAAACATGGTTCCCCAAGACGAACTAGACGGTGAGATTCGCACAGGTGTTCGTAATGCACTACCACGTTTGTTGTCTATGTTCTTCAAGCGTACCAGCGGTGATGTAACACGTAATAAAGCTATGGGTGTTTTCATTTTACACAATATTGCTAACACGGGCGGGTCGAGATTCGCTACTTCAAAAATGCAAGACTGTGGTAACATGATCCAGTTTCAAGCTGGAACAAACATGGTTATTACTCACCGTGGCAAATGGGAAGTCCCAAAAGAATCAGGCAATCACGTTGGTCAAATTGCAAACTGGAAGGTGATGACCTCTGCTGCTGGTGGAACTCCGCTAACTCAGTTTCAAAGCTGGATTCGCTACGGAGTTGGTATCGACGAAGCACAGGAACTTGGACAGATCGCTTCTGAGTTCGCACTGATTCAAGCAAAAGGTGCTTGGTACACCTTTACCTCTTTGATAGAGGATAAGGATGAGCCAGAAATCCAGAAGTGGCTAAACGCTAATCATCCCGAAGCTAAAACGGAAGAAGAAGTAACAAAAGTGTTTAAATTTCAAGGTATGGAAAAGGTGACAACTTTCCTAAACGAACATGAAGAACTTAAAGATTATATTTATCAGCAAGTTAGGGAGATGTTCGAGTGAAAGTCGTCGGACTCAACGGTAGAGAGTACAATCTAGACACTAAGAAGTATCTAATAAACAACCGGAGTAAGTGTAGCTTCTATCATATTCAGGCTAGGGAACTTATAGTGGAGCTATTTCATTCCTATCAGGTACTTGAAGAAGTTACGCTTCCCGGTTCTTCTATGAAAAGATCAAAATTAGCCCTTGACTTTCTGATTCCATCGTGTATAATGGCTATAGAGGTTCACGGCGAACAACACTTTAAGTATACTCCGTTCTTTCACAAGTCTAAGGTTGGGTTTGCACAAGCAAAGAAGCGAGACTTAGACAAAAAAGAGTGGTGTCGTTTAAACGGCTTAAAATTAGTAGAACTTAGGTGGGACGAAGACCCAGAATATTGGAGAGAGAAAATTGAACTCGCAAGAACAACTTGAACATTTCCTGAAAGGTATTGATAACTATATACTAGTTAATCATATTATACCCGCTAAACTTAATCCAGAATGTATGATAGCAGAGGCTTTCGACGAAACAGCATTGAGCAATCTTACTCAACAAGAATGTTTTGAGTTCGCATACATGCTGATGCAGTACGCAGACCACATCGGTAACGAACGGGCAAAAACCCAAAATGTAATCCGATGGTGTGCAGACTCTTTGCAAAAGATCATTGGTCAAGAGATTGAGGATGGCGAATGGAGCAAGTATGAAAAACATGAGGTTAAAGTTGGTCAGATTATAAGGAACAACCATATAGCTAATAAAATAAATGAATGGAAGATGACCGCAGAGGGTCGTCTTGAACACTTGCAACAAAGAGATTATAACGTTCGCCGCAAGGCAGACATCTTAATTGAAAAAGGGAAAAGAAAATGAACTTTGATGATTTTGTTAACTCACTATCTGACGAACAGAAAGCAAAACTTATGCAAGGTTTGATGGAAGCGTCAGAGAGAGAACCAGTAAAAGTTAAAGCCCGTGACTTACCATCGAGAACGTCGCGACTTGAAGATCAAGAACAAGAGGAAACGGTTTCCTCAAAACCTCAGTCCAACGTGACCGAGGATTTTAAAGTAGTAAGAAGCGAAGAAGAATTATCGAGAGGCAGACAAGCAGTGAGAGCTAAGAAAAACCAATGGTCAGACAAGGGCGAAGGCCGTGACCCTGACTTCAACCCAGCCATGTATGAGGCTATGGGTAAAACTCAACGTCGAGAAAAGGCAGCTAGTAAAAAGTCGGTAGACTGTGCTATTTGTGGTCGCTCTTTTAAGCTAAGGGCTGATTTACAAATGGGCGAACATATCAGATGCAACCGATGCACAGGAAGGTAAAAAAATGGCAGTCCTCACTGACGCTGGTGCGGAGAGAGCAGTTCTAGCTGGTCTTTTCGCATACGGCTTTGAATCTTATGTTGAAATCAGTGACTTTATTTCTCACTCCACCTTTGTGGATGCTGACAATCAGGTTATCTACAAGTGTATAGAAAAAGTATTAAAAGATGGTGCGGAGCTAGATGTTCCAGCACTAATCTCTGCTGCTGAGAAGTTGTCGCTCTCAGACTCTATCAATCAGCAGTATCAATTAGAGTACATTCAGGACTTGATGGCTTATCCAGTCAAAAAGGACAATGTGCCATTCTTTGCTTCTCAGATTAAAAAGTTTGAGTTCGCTCGCTCTGGGGCAATGACAGCAAAGCAGATACAAGCCGACCTAAACAATATCAACGGCGACGAGTCGATTGATGAAATCTTCTCTATGATCGAAACCCCTCTGACAGATTTCTTGCGAGAGGATGAATCAGGGATCAAGACCGAGAAACTTGGCGAAGACCTAGAAGCGTATCTAGAGTTTTTAATCGAGAACAAATGTGACCAAATAGGACTTTCAACTGGATTTCCAAACTTTGACGCTATTATTGGTGGCGGCTTACGCCGTAGGTGTGTCGATATGGTCGCCGCCCGACCGGGCGTGGGCAAGTCTGTGTTTGGAGATAACGTGGCTTTGCATAATGCTAGGAATGGAATTCCAACTCTTATGCTCGATACTGAGATGAGCAAAGAGGATCACCTTAATAGAATCCTAGCCCACATCAGCGGCGTTCCCATCAACGAAATTGCAACAGGTAGATTTTCCGAAGATGATGAAAAAACGATTGCTGTTCATAAAGCAGCAGAGGAAATCAAAAACATTCCTTACACTTACGTCAGCGTAGCTGGTCAGCCATTTGAGGCAGTTCTCAATATCATAAAGAGATGGATTCTTAGAGACGTTGGTCAAGATGAGGATGGTAGAACCAACGAGTGTCTAGTTGTTTATGACTACTTAAAGTTGATGAGTTCTGCCGGAATCGCAAAGGGTCACGTTCAAGAATACCAAGCCCTTGGTTTTCAGATTACAGAACTTCACAACTTAACCGTCAAGTATGACTTTGCTTGCTTGTCATTCGTTCAGCTTAACCGTGATGGTATCACAAGAGAAGATACTGGCTCTGTAAGCGGTTCTGACAGGATTGTTTGGCTATGTACGTCACTATCCTACTTCAAGCTAAAGTCGGCAGAGGAAATCGCTGACGATGGGCCACAGAACGGTTCTCATAAAGTGGTAAACAATAAAGCTAGACATGGAGTAGGACTCTCTGATGGCAATTACATAAACTTCCACATGTCTGGCGAACATGCAAAACTAACCGAACTTAGAACCAGAGATCAAATTCTTACATCGCCTGATGAGGGTGTGATCGAAGGTTCAGACTTACCATTTGAGGAAGACAATGAAGATTGACAATACCCCAAAATTAGACTTTGATGATGTATTACTCGTTCCACAAAGATCGTTGGCGGCTAGTAGGCAAGATGTTGACCTAGCCAGAACGTTCAAGTTTTACCACTCCCCAAAAGAGTGGCATGGAATACCTCTAGTGGCAGCAAACATGGATACTACAGGTACTTTCGCAATGGGTGCTACTCTTAGTACACACGAGATGATAACATGCTTGCATAAACATTACGATGCAGAAGACATTGACGGTTATTTTAAGTATTACAATGTAGAAAATCATGTTTGGGTTACCATCGGTATGGACTTAGAGTATGAGTTAGACAGACTGTTCTACATTACTGAGCGTAGCGGTTATCCACCTAATATCTGTATTGACATAGCTAATGGATATACAGAAAGGTTTGTTGATTATTGTGCAAAGATCAGATTAGAATTTCCTGATTCAATTATTATGGCTGGAAACGTTTGTACTCCAGAGATGGTTTCAGAACTTATCCTACACGGTGAAGTTGACATTGTAAAGATTGGGATTGGTCCCGGCTCTGCATGTACGACTCGACTAAAGACAGGTGTTGGATACCCACAGCTTTCAGCTATCGCAGAGTGTGCCCACGTAGCTCATGGTTTAAGGTCTGATTCCGGTAGGCTTGGCCTCATCTGTGCAGATGGTGGCTGTAGGTCTGCTGGTGATGTAGCTAAAGCCTACGGTGCTGGGGCAGACTGTGTGATGCTAGGTGGTATGCTTGCAGGAACTCACGAATGTGAGGGCGAGTGGGAATACGAAAAGGGCAAGAATAAATGTTTACTTTTCTATGGTATGTCATCAGAAAAAGCCCAAGACAAACATTCGGGTGGCGTGAATGAATACGCAACAAGTGAAGGTAAAGAGGTCAAAATCCCATTCAAAGGAAAAGCAGATGGAGTGGTACGAGATATTTGCGGTGGTGTTCGTAGTGCTTGTGCTTATACTGGAGCTACGTCCTTAAAAGATTTTAGTAAAACCGCTAAGTTTGTTCGTGTAAATAGGCAACAATAATGCTTGAGTATATTCAGGTTCCGCACCCTAAGATGGGACTGGGACAGATTCATGAGGCGGCTAGGATCGTAGACAATGCTCTAGGCTCTGGATACTTTCAGGCACACCTACCTGAGATAGAATGTGCTTGGGCTTGTCTTGACAACGGTGCGGTAGTTGCGTGGGCGGCTGTAGCTACAGAAAGACACCCAACAGCACCAGATGTTGGACTTTTGAAGTGCGTAGTTGTAGACCCACTATACAGAGGGCGTGGCATAGCAAAAAAGCTAACAGGGTTAAGGTTAGACTATTTAACGAGTGAAGAAAAGTCTTGTTTCGTGATATTCTCATACGCTTGGGTTAGACCCGATGGGTATTGTCCTTCGTGTGGAATATTAGAAAGTTTAGGATTCAAACATCTAGATGACATAGAAGGTTACTACGCCGATGGTAAATATAAGTGTCCAGTATGTAAGGGTAAATGCAAATGTGTGGCAAGTCGATACGCCAAAACAAATCAACGCTAGACTTAAACAAAGTTCGTGATATAATATTTTCGGATATTTTCAAGCTTCTCGACAGTTTTAGTTTGGAATATACCCAAGATGGGGATAATATATTTATGAGGTGTCCTGTTCACGAGGGCAGCGATAACCCTTTCGGTCTGTCGATTTCTTTAGATAAGAAGATGTGGAGATGCTGGACTAGAGGATGCCAAGAGCATTACAAGTCTGACATATTTGGTTTTGTAAAGGGCGTGTTGGATACAGATTCGTTTTCTGTAGCACTAAAACACATTTGTGAAGTTTATAACGTTAACGGAGCGTCTAAAAGTGACAACAATAATGATACTAATATTCCTGATCGTCATAGCTCTTTCCGCACTCTTGTTCGCGGCTTGGCAAATGGACAAGGCGGTGCAAGACCTAGATTGGACAACGGAATCCTGCCAACATCAACTTACGACAGTTTTCCAAGAACTCAGCAGTGTCCATCAAAGTATTTCATATCTAGAGGGTTTAGAGAGGAAACTCTTGACTTCTTCGGAGTACGCGATGTCCCTGATGACACCAAAGGATTCTTACGACACAGGGCAATCATTCCCATATTCAACGCAATGGGAGAACGTGTTTCTTACATCGGACGTGCCACAAGACCCTTCATCCAGCCGAAGTACGTCTTTTCGAAAGGCTTACGAAAATCAGACTACTTATACAACTACCACAACGCCAAAAGATTGGACTCCGACTGTAATTCACTGTTCTTGGTAGAGGGACAGGGTGATGTTTGGAAGCTATGGGAAAACGGAGTAACAAATGCAGTTGGGCTTTTTGGAAAGGAAATATCCTCAGAGCAAAAGAGAATTCTACTAACTAGCGGATTCACAAACCTTGTCATTCTTACTGACAACGATCAAGCTGGTAGAGAATCAAAGATAAAAATCAAGAGAGAATTTAAACGTTATTTTAACTTAGTGTTTCCAGAAATGCAAAACAACGACATTGGCAATCTGTTGGATTCACAAGTACAAGCATTACTGAAAGATTTAAAGGGACATATTAGATGATTTTAGGAATTTCTGGACGCAAGCAAGCTGGAAAGAACACGACAGCAAATGTAATCCATGGAACTATATTAAAAGACAGAGGTCTAGTCCAAGACTGGAACATCGGTGCGGACGGAAACCTAATGGTTGATCTCAACGATGGCACTGGCTGGGGCGAGTTCGATGTTACACGCCAAGATGAATCGTTCGCAGAATGGGCTGAACACAATATGTGGCCGTATGTCAAAATCTACAGCTTTGCAGACCATCTTAAATGGATTTGTGTCAAGCTGTTTGATATTCCATTTGAGTGCTGCTTTGGAACAGACGAGCAGAAGAACCAGCTACAAGAACATTTGCTGTGGGAAAACATGCCGGGAATTTACACTAAAACGGATAAAGGATTGCTTGGCTTGGTGACATATCACGAACCCGGACCAATGACCGCCCGTGAGTTCATGCAGTATCTTGGCACAGACGTTATGCGTAAAATGTACGAACCTATCTGGGTCAATGCTTGCATCAAGAAAATACAACAGGAACAATCAGGACTGGCAATTATTGCAGATGTTCGTTTTCCCAACGAGGCAAAAGCTATCGAGGATGCTGGCGGTACAGTTGCACGATTAACACGAAAGGTATTTGAAGACAACCACTCAAGTGAAGTGGCTCTGGACGAATACCCCTTCACTCACTGCATCGAAAACCACGACAGTGGCATTGACGATGTTATAATGATGGTAAAATCTTTCTATCGTAATTTAAAGGAAACAAATGTTAGTAACGTATGTTAGAAGTTCGTCGTATAATAACTACGACTTCTGCCAAATGCAGTATTTTTTGACCTACACACTAGGTTGGCGATCTGACAGCGGCAAAAAGGCAGATATGGGAACTATGGCTCATAAGGTCATGGAAATCCTAGCAGGGCTTAAAAAGTTTGAGCAAGACAATCCACGTAAGAAATATCTAGTTGTGGATGATGACAAGTGCGGTAAGATTCGAGTGCATAAAGATAGACTACACACAACTGAACTTGTAGACGAGTTGACGACAAAATCTATCGCAGACTACGGAGCATCGTCTAGACATAAATTCTATCGCAAAGAACGTGCAGAGGTTAGAGCCTGCGTAGAGTGTTTTCTAACTTGGAACGAAGGGCAGTTCGACCCTAGACTCAGAAACGTGTACTATCCAGAGCCGCACTTTGACCTTCCAATCGAGGAAGATTGGGCAAAGTTTGACTTTACAGATGCAAACGGCAACGTTCAGCAGGGTCAGTTAGCAATCAAAGGAACTATCGACCTAGTAACCTTAGTAGATGAAGAAACTATTGAGGTGGTTGACTGGAAAAGCGGTCGTCGCCTCAACTGGGCATCAGGCGAAGAAAAAACATACGAAAAAATGAAGAACGATCCCCAGTTATTACTCTATTTTTATGCTATGTCTAGGATGTTTCCAGAATTTAAGTATAGAATTATGAGTATTTTCTTTTACAAAGACATAGAAGGGGAAGTAGACCCCACGCCTTACAGTTTTTGTTTTGACCAAAGCGACGAGACAAGGTTTTTGGGGATGCTCAAGAACCGTGTAGAGGAAATCAGACAGAATGTCTCCCCTCAGCCGCTAGACCCCACGAGAAGGAACTTCAAATGTAAGTATTTGTGTCATTTTTGCAAGAATTCTTTCGAAGGTGAGACTGATAATATGTGTATAACTATAGAGAAGGAGTTAGTCCAACTTGGCATGGACAAGGTTGTAGAAAAACGTACTGCACCTGACTTTAATATTGGTTTTTATGAGGCACCCGGATAATGGAAAGAAGAAGTTTTGTCAAATTTTTAGCGTCAATCCCCCTTATTGGTTATGGATTGGCTGGTGGTCAATCTGAATCCGTAGAGCCAGAAGCCAAGAAATTCGACTTCAGTGATTTGTATATTTCTCCGGAAGCATATGCGGTAGTGAATCGCGATGGGCGGTATATAGATTACGCAGATGACGCACAAGAACTTTATGAACAGAGCATGGCAGCACCAACAAAAGACCTCAATGAAAACGGGCAATACGACCCACGTTGGAACGTCAGCGGTAGCTGGAACAAGGCAGAAAGTAGAACTTCTTTGATTTCTCACCTTAGCGGGTCGAATCATGGACATAAACGATCCTATCTTGAGACGCTCTCTACAGACGAACTCCAGAAACTTCACGACACAGACCATAACTCTCGAACTCCAACCAGAAGAAGGAGATGGTTCAGATGATGCGTCCACAAGAGGCTACGTTAGAATGGGGTAAACAAGAAACGGAAGTAACGGAAAATTCTTCTGAAATTCATCTAGGCCCAACTAAACTAACATTGGACAATGATCCTATTAGCTTTGCCGTACTTGTTTGCGTTACATGTATTGTAATGACTTACTTGTTCTACAAAATCAAACTTCTAAAAAAGGAAAAATAATGAAGAATTTAATCGCTGGACTTGTAGCTGCCTTTAGCTTTTGTATCATGTGTGATACAGCTTCGGCACAATGGCCTAACAACAACCAAGCACAATACCCTAGATATAGTCGGGTAATTGGGTATCAACCCCACGTTGTATGGCTACCGCAAGGCACATCGCTTACTGTCAACAATCCACAAGTCTACTATTCTAACAGTGGGCAGAGGTATGTAAGGTTTGGGGTAAACGCATCGTTTTACCACATTCCCCAAGTAAACACTTTTCAATATTACGGGCGACTTCCCAACTACAACTACAACTATAATTTTTGGAGACGATGATGACACTTCCTATTAGACGACCTGACGAATCTAGAGAAGCATACGTTGGTCGAGCATACATCAATGAAACAGTCAAGGCCATGTACCCTTCGCACGAAAGAAGGTTAGAGGTCTGCCTACAAAACGCCTGCGAAGCTGGGATGAATCCAATCTCCGAAGCAGACTTTATGATTAACTCTATCGAGTACGGCTGGACAGAAGAAGTCACAGCAGAAAACTGGTTTGTTCCTGCTGATGACGACTACGAAGAAGGTTACGACGAAGAAACAGAACTCTGGGATGTGTCTGAGGCAAAACCCGGACTTTGGGAAAACATTCGTAAAAAGAAAGAGCGAGAGGGTAAGAACTATAAGCCAGCGAAGAAGGGTGACAAAGACCGTCCTGATCCAGACGCTTACAAAAAGGCTCAAAGCAAAGATGAGTTCGTTCCTCATAAGATGTACGACAAGGATGGAAAGCCTCACGAAGCTAAAACGCTTGAAGATCATCTGCGTATGAAGAAGATGGGCTACACTCACAAGGGTGAAGCAGGCTATAAGTATGAAGACCCTAAGACTGGTCAGGTTTACGAGTATCAGCGTAGAGGAATCTACAAGAAAGATGGTCGTACACTGGTTCCTGCTCGTGCTGCTGAGTATCAGGGTAAGAAGGTTAAGTTGGGCAAACCCTTCCGAACCCCAAAGGGGCCAAAGAAAAGTGCCGTTTATGTTAAGAATGGTTCTGGCAAGGTTGTAATTGTTCGTTTCGGTGATCCAAACATGAGCATCAAAAAGGACAACCCTAAGCGAAGAAAATCATTCCGAGCTAGACACAACTGCGATAATCCCGGTCCGCGTTGGAAAGCAAAGTATTGGAGTTGCCGAGCATGGTAGAGAAGGATTTCTCTAAATGTCAATGTCCAAAGGCGGGGTGGTGCGATCTTCTTCAAAAAGAAATGACCGCCACCCCTCCTAATTGGCAGTGGTGTCAAGGACTCACAGAGGATGAAAGACAAAAGTATCACAACAAGATAAATGGAAAAGTAAGGACGCTCAAAAAATCCGCAAAAGGATTAGTAAACGTTGTAAACTTTGTTGATGATATTCCTAAACCAACAAGTGATTATGCGGTTTGCGTAATTCCAGCGAATGATTCTGCTATGGAGTTATTGGACATAACTCGCGAAGGTGTTCAATCCTACGCAGAAAAGTGTGGTGCGGACTACATAGAACTCTCTGGAGATCAATGTCCAGATTGGCCTATGGCTAATAAGTATAGATTGTATAGCGTAACATCTAAATACAAAAAGACTTTATATATCGACTGCGATGTAGTAATCAAGCCTAGCAGTCCAAATATATTTGAAGAAACTCCAGACGATAAGATTTCTGTCTGCGACGACTTCCTCATATTTTCTTCTTGGGGAGAGGCTGGATGGATAAAAGAAGAACAAGATAATATCGTAACCAAGTTATTGGATAGAAAGCACGACCAAATGAAAAACGGTGCTTTCGATTTAAAATTCTGCCCAAACGCAGGTGTTATGGTTATACCAAAATCTTGCCGAGAATATTACAAACAGCCAGATAAGCCCTACACAAGAATGTGGTGTTTCGATCAGCACTGGCTCGCTATATCTGCACCCCGCGAAGTTTTCAACATCATGGAAGAACGCTGGAACAACAGAGCCGTTCAGTCTAGGGTAAAAAAACCAAAATCTAAAGTACCAAGCGATTTTTGGACTCTACTGGACGACTGCCACTTTATCCACATAAATGGCTTTCAGTCAGACCCACTCACTAGAAAATCGCTATTACAAAATTTTAGTCAAGGCAAATTTACTAGATACCCTAAAAAAGTTTATCCCGTATCTTACATTAGCAACAAACAGCTTCTAATGGATACTATGGATTTTATAGAAAGACTCCCTCCAATTGGGGGAGTAGTTGGCGTTCCTCGGTCGGGAATGTTTTCAGCATCGGTAATTTCTACATCTCTTTCTGTTCCACTGTATAGCATATCTAACAATAGGCTCATAAAGTTGTCTGGATTTTCTAGTAATGGAGGCAGTAGAATGTGTAAATTTTCTCACAGTAGTGATCTTCCGTTGTTAGTAATAGATGACACATCCCACTCTGGTGAAGCGATGAGAAGAACTAAAGCGGCGTTAAAAAATCACAAAGACATTGATTTCATACATTCAGTGATATACCATGAAAAGACCACCTCGTTACTCAAAGACCAGCAGGGTGATAATTTATTAGACATACTTAATTTTGAACTTCCCTTCCCTCATTTGTTAGAATGGAATATTTTTAATACCTTCCTAACTCAATTTATTATGTTTGATATGGATGGAGTTTTTTGTCCAGATTGTACGGTGGAAATTGATGCTGACGAAAAATTATATGTGGAATGGATGAGAGACGTAAACCCAATTAAAGCAAGGGTTCCGAATATGTATCATGCTAATGCGATCTGCACTGGCAGGCCAGAAAAATACAGGCAGGAGACAGAAGAATGGCTGGATAGGCATGGGTTCAAATATCAAAACTTGTATATGTGGCCTGACTCTAAGGAAAAAAGAGATCGTGGTGGTCATCACTCTAAAAACGTAGCGGAATTTAAAAGTTCTAAATTCAAAGACTCTAAATCAATTGTTTTTGTAGAGAGTTGCGACATTCAATCTAGGATGATAGCAAAGAATACGGAAAAGTACACCCTTTCGATAAATAATGGGAAATTATACCAATGATATACCTTCCAAAAAGGGCGTTGTTTATTCATGTGCCTAGAGCCGCAGGCAATTCTATATCAAGTGCAATAGCTTCGACATGTGTCGGTAAAAATTTCGACATAATGATTTGTAATAACCCTAACGAATTTAAGGGTAACTGGTCTAATATATTTCACACCCACACTAGAGCCTTTAGATTAAAAAATGTCATAAGCGAGTGGGACAACATCTTCAAGTTCGCAATCTTTAGAGATGAAGAAGAAAGGTTGGAGAGTTCGATGTCGCTGGTTTATAGAGATATAAAAAATAAGGCTTATAAAAGCCCACTTATTGATCCTGTTTGGGCAAAAGTTCTAACCGACGAAAACGTTAGAGAAAAGTTTTACAATGACACAAAGGCTCAAGACTTCGATTTTTATACTAAATCGGAAGATCGAGAAGAAGACTTAGGGGTTGTAGCTTTTCCGTTTGAAGAATTGTCAGATAGATGGTATGAAATTTGCGACCGTTGCCAAATACCAAGATGCGAATTACTCCATTTAAATAAGAGATAATATGCACTGTTCAAGCCCGTTCACAACTCTACACGTACATTCCAACGGTTTCATACCTTGTTGTCCGGCTTGGTTTACAAACCCAGAAGATTTTAGGGTAGATGGTGTATTTGAAAACCCGTGGGACGCATGGAATCATCCAAAATTTGTTAAACTGAGGCAAATGTGGTTAGATTCCGACTCTAGCGGCTGTAAGCATTGTATAATGCTGTTAGCTGGTAGCAAGTTCATGGACGAACCAAGACATTGGATGAAGCCAGTAATGGAGAGAGGGCCAAGAGACGTAGTATTCGCGAACGACCTATCTTGCAATCTTCATTGCTGGTCTTGCAGATCAAAGCCAATTATAGAAAAACAACAGGACAGAGTTTTTAAACAGACTTATTCCATACTAGACACTTTCCACGAAAGTATAGAATACATGTCTACAATAGGTTCTGGCGATCCCTTTGCTAGTCCCGCTTGGTTAAAGATACTGCAAACTATGGACATGGAAAAACACAAGAAACTAAAGATAGAATTATTCACTAATGGACTTCTTATTCCGAGATATTGGGATTCTATTAGTCACATGCACGACAACATAATTAGAATTAAAATGAGTATAGATGCTGTATCTAAAGACATTTACGAAAAAACAAGACTTGGAGGTAAGCATAAAGATCTCCATAAGGCGTTGGAATTTAACAGCAAACTAGGAAAAGAGTTCGTCTTAAATATGGTTGTTCAGTCAGAAAACTTTACTGATGTCCCTTTGGTTTGCGAAAAGGCTATTGAGTTAGGTTGTAACAAAGTCAATTTGACTATGATAAGATTTTGGCATCAAATGAGAGGTGGAAGGGCTAAGTTTGACGAAGTAAACCTAGCTAGGAAAGACCATCCTAAACGGTCAGATTTTCTTAAAATGCTAAAAGACAATGAAGAATTACTGAAACATCCAATAATTAACGAAGATATGATTCTTCCCGATGGACACAAAATAATAAATTTTTAGGAGTAAATATGAATATTAAATGGTATAACTCAAGGTTTGATATGTATCTAGACTTCCCTAAGAATGGCGTAGGATTAGAATGTGGTGTAGGCAAAGGTATTAACTCCGCTCAGTTAGTCATGACTGCAAAACCAAAAGTGCTACACTTAGTAGACAAATGGGAACTTTATCACATGAGTCTTTTTGCTATATCAAGCGAGAACGAACTCTGGGAATTAAATGAGCCGACCTACGAAGAATACATAGAGAGACTTTTTGCTAAAGAAATAGCTGAAAAAAAGGTAGTTCCCCATAAAAAAGATGTGTTCGAGTTTCTTGCGGGGATTCCCGACAATTTCTTTGACTGGGCTTATGTAGACGATAGGCATACATATCAACACGTTAAAAAAGAATTGTATGAGATTATTAGGGTGGTCAAACCTAATGGCATTGTTGCTGGTCACGACTTCAGAATTTTAAGACAAGGTTGGGGGCTAGGACCAGTTGCCGCTGTCTTGGAGCATGTTCAAGAAGGTTCCTTAGAAATATTGGGTCTTTCACAGGAAGAATGGCCTTCTTTTATGTGTAAAGTGAAAAAATAATAAAAAAGTAGTTGGTTTTTTGGCCGCTGCGGACTATAATACGTAGTCAGACATTGAATAACAAATATTGGAGGTTACCTATGAAGTGGTTCCCACTCATAAACTACACGCATTACTCGTTGCAATACGGGTTCTCTAAGCCTAGAGAGTTGGCTAAAAAGTGCCAAGAAAACTCTTATCGTGCATGTGGCATCGCAGATTACAAAACAATCAGCGGTGCTGTATCTTTCTATAAAACCTGTACGGAAGCAGGTATCAAACCTATCATCGGATGCTCTTTCGATGACTTCTCTCTCTTTGCCAAGAATCACGATGGGTGGCTTGACCTCATCCAAATCGTTTCTGCTATTGATGTCGATGGTAACGAAGATCGTGGAACTATCGTAAAACTTGCTAGAAAAGGAAACCTTATTTGTCTAGCTAAGTCTGAGGCTTTGTCGCCTATTAAGGGTGACGACTTCTACGAACGGTCTGAGGCTTTTCCGCGAAGCTACTATGTAAACAAAGATCAGGCAGACCTACATAGGATTTTACTTTGCTCTAGACTAAAGACCACATTCAGCAAGGTCAAGAAGGTTGGTGTCCCATCGGAGTTTCAAGCGTTCTTTGATACTAGCGATTACTATGTAATAGCAAACAAAGAAGCGTCTCATTTACTCGTAAGCGATCCACGCATGGACGACCTTGATGAAATCTTTAACAAGGTTGAAAACTATAATATTCTAAGCAAGCCGATCTTGCCTAGATTCGATGTTCCAAAGAAGTATAAAAACGAGGGTGATTATCTGCGTCACCTAGCCAGAGAGGGCTGGATGAAACTTCTGCATGATAATATAGCAACAGAAGAAGATCGTAAGACTTACGGAGACAGGTTCAAAAAAGAGTTTGCGGTTATTGAAAAGGCAGACCTGTTCGGTTACTTCCTTATTGTTTGGGATATTCTTAACTGGTGTAGAGAGCAGGGCTGGATGGTAGGACCCGGACGAGGTTCTGCTGCGGGAAGTCTCATCTCATACTTGGTTGGTATCACAGAGATTGACCCAATCGAGTTTGACCTTTTGTTTGAGCGATTTTACAATGAGGGTAGAAATACAGAAGATCATGTTTCTCTGCCCGATGTTGATATGGATGTTCCTAGTGATAAACGAGAGGAAATCATCGCTAGATTAAAAGATAAGTATGGAATGTTGAATGTGGGTCAGATGCTCACGTTTGGTAGGTTACAGGGACGTAGTGCAATCAAGGAAGTTCTGCGTGTTAACGATGCCTGCGGATTTGCCGAAATGAACGAGATTACAAAGTATATTCCAGACGAAGCTGCAATCTCTGACCAGTTGGCTGAAATGGACGAAGAAGATCGCTCTATCATCCTATGGGCATTACAAAACAAGGCAAATGATCTAATTGATTACTGCCACATTGACGAAGAAGGAAACCTAGTAGGTGACTTCGCTGAGTATTTTCAACAGGCTATAGATATTGAAGGGACATTTAGGAATCAGGGTAAACACGCTGCTGGCGTTGTGATCTCTGCAAATCCACTACATCAGGTTTGTCCGATGGTAAACCAAAAGAGTGGTGGCGAGAAAATCGCTGGACTAGAGATGAACGATTTAGAGGCTTTGGGGCATGTTAAATTCGACCTGCTTGGACTCAGCCTCTTGGACAAACTTATGAAAGTAAAGGAACTTATAAATGAATCGTGATATTATTGTGTTTGACTTTGAAACTGGTGGACGTAACCCACTAAAGTGTCAGCCTACGCAGATTGCTGCACTAGCACTAGACGGAAGAAACTTTAAACCCAAAGGGACTTTCAATAGTATGATGCGACCCATCATCGACGATGAGAAGGCAATCAAGGCTGGCGTAGACCCTATTGAAGAAGGGGCTTTGAGAGTAACTGGTCAGACGCGAGAGCAGTTGGCTAAAGCACCTCTGCCGAAAGGTGTTTGGAAAAAGTTCTGCACCTTTGTCAACAAGTACAATTGGAAAGGCACTCCCTTCTTCGCTCCAATCGCTTGCGGTTATAACATCAATGGGTATGACATGCCCATCGTTGATAGACTTTGTGAGCAATATGGGCCATATGACGACAAGAGAGGTAGTCAGAAACTATTTCACCAGATTTATAGATACGATGTTTTTCAAGATGTTCGACTGTGGACAGAGGGTGATCCTAACATCAAGTCTATTAGTATGGATAGCTTGCGGGAAATTATGGGACTCTCCAAAGAGAACGCCCACGATGCCCTTCAAGACGTAAAAGATACTGCCAACATTTTCATCAAACTACAGAAGTCAAGACGAGCAGTATACAAAAATATGAAATTCGAAAAGGCATTTGCCGATGGTAATCTTTATGTATAGGAGAAAACATGTTTAAAAAAGTAAAGAACACAAATAGGTACAGATCAGCAGCAAAGCATTACTGGTTTATCCGAGATGGAGAGCATACTCCGTACCTATTTTCTGACTCGCAAATGAATTCAGCTGCAAATCGAGCAACTGAAAATCCAGAAGATGTTCCGCTTCGAGGCGGTGTGAGTCACTCTACTGGATTTGTCGTGTTTAGTTTTGTATCCGGTGTTGTTATCACGGGTGCAGCAGCACTAGCATACTTTATGACCCTATAATTCTACCTAATATTGAGATATAAATGATTGAAAGAAATGATGAGAAGGCTTGGAATCTATACAAGCAGGGGCTTACAAAGGGTTTGTTTCAGCTAGAGAGTAACCTTGGTCGTGCTTGGTCGAAAAGAGTTATCCCTAAGAACCTAGAGGAACTAGGTGCATTGATTGCTATTATTCGTCCGGGCACCCTCAAGGCCATTAGCGACGGTAAAAGCATGACCCAAAGGTTTGTAGATCGTAAACATCTAATTGAAGAAGTTGAGTACCTACATCCTAGCCTAGAGGATATTCTAGATACGACATATGGTGTTCTTGTCTATCAAGAGCAAGCCATGCGTATCGCCGTTAAGCTGGCAGGGTTTAACGAGATGGAAGCTGACAACCTTCGTAAAGCCATTGGTAAAAAGAAGGCGGCTCTCATTGCTGGGATTCGTGGACAGTTTATCGAGGGGTGTTCGAGGGTCGGAATTGTAAATTTAGATACAGCTAACCAAGTCTTTGACTGGATTGAGAAGTCGTCACGCTACTCGTTCAACAAGTCTCACGCCATCTCTTACGCATTAGATTCTTACTGGACTGCGTACTACAAGGCAAACCACACAAAAGAGTTCTTCTTGGCTTACCTGTACTATGCACATCAGAAGCAAGACCCAAAACAAGAAATCTACGAGCTAGTCAGTGAAGCAAAGATGTTTGACATTGAAGTCACAACGCCAAAGATAAGCAGGTTCTCTGAAAAGTTTGCCATCTTTGGTGATGACATTCAGTTTGGCATTAGGGATATTAAGGGTCTTACTGGCGTTACTGGTGAAAAGGTTGTGAAAGCGATTGGTAAAGCAGAAGAAGAATCAGGTAAAAGTCCTGACCAGTTCAACTGGATGGATATTCTTGTTTATGTCGCACCTAAGATTACATCTACTGCCTTCAAAGCGTTGGCATCTGTTGGGTTTTTCTCTACAAAGAAAACCAAAGTAACCAGAAACGAAGCACTGTACGAGTACCTAATCTGGAAAGAGTTGACAAAGAAAGAAGCAGAATGGATTGTAAACAATTATCAAGATAAAAAGTGGACTGATTTTGCTGAGTGCCTTATCGAACTTTCTCCAACCAAAAAGGACGGTGGAGGATGCTCGAATGTAAACAGAAGCAAGATTGTGTTTAACGAAGTCGAGATGCTGGCTAATCCACCATACAGCCTAAAAGATGATCCGCAATGGGTAATCGCAACAGAGGTTGGACTTTTGGGTTGCCCAGTTTCGTATCAGCATACGGACGCTATCGACACATCAATTGCAAATACAACATGCAAAGAAGTTCTAGATGGTAAGACTGGTGATGGCGTTTGCATCGTGGCTAACGTTCGTCGAGTCTCTAACCACAAGATCAACAAGCAGTCAAGCACACAAAAGGGAAGGATCATGTCATTTTTGACAATAGAAGATTCTACTAGCTCGCTAGACTCTGTGGTCGTTTTTCCTGACGCAAGAGACAAGTACCAATTCATTTTGTATGAAGGTGCGAACCTAATGCTATGCGGAAAGGTGGACGCAAAAGATTCTTCGTTTATTATTGATAAAATTCACGAAATTTAATTGGAAAAACAAGATTAGAAGACTATAATAAGGAGTACACATGAACCATTGTATTTTTACGGGATATTTATTGCACGATCCGAGCGTAGGATATGAGCCAAGCCCGTCAGTTTGCACGTTTAAACTTGTGACATACGAGTACACAAGAAACAAACGTGGTGAGAAAAAGCGTTACCCAACAACAGTTACCTTTCAAGCCTTCGATAGTGGTGCAGACGCTATCACCAAACTAGGCAAGAGGGGTATGAAAATGACCATTCACGCTTCGGCAAGAAACGGTCAGATGAAAACAGAAGCGTCAGACGACATTCTATTTAGAGTTAATTCATTCGACTTCGGTTGCTTAGACAAGGAATAAAATGAGAAAGAAACGGATACTATTTTGTAGCGAAGCTACATTTTTGAACACTGGATACGCAACTTATACTCGTGAGATTTTAAACTATCTACACGGAACAGGTAAGTATGAAATTGCTGAGATGGCATCTTATGGACAAAGGAATGACCCAAGAGCAGAAGGAATCCCTTGGAAGTATTACGGCGTAGCACCCAACACCGAGTGCGAACCAAAAGCAAGCGAACAGGAAATGCAGGCTTATGGTGCAGGCGGCACTAACCAATTTGGAGAATGGATTTTTGAGCATGTCTGTCTTGATTTTATGCCTGATATTGTTTGTGATATTCGTGACTTCTGGATGCTAGACTTTGCAGAGCGTAGTCCGTTTAGAGACTTTTTCCATTGGGCTGTTATGCCAACGGTGGACGCTCGCCCTCAAGCTAGACAATGGATCGCCACTTACGCTGGTGCAGACAGTGTTCTGACGTATTCGGACTGGGCGGGTGGCGTTCTGATGGATCAGTCTGGTTCCAAGATTAAATATCACGGTTCTGCTCCACCATCTGCTCACCCAGCTTACGCTCCAGTAGCAGATAAAGCTGCCCACAAGCTATCTATGGGTATCAACCCTAGTCACAAGATCATTGGTACAGTAATGCGTAACCAAAGACGCAAGCTGTATCCAGATTTGTTTGAGGCTTTCCGTAAATTTTTAGATAACTCAGGCAGAGATGATGTTTATCTTTATTGCCATACTTCTTATCCTGATCTTGGCTGGGATATTCCAGAACTGATCTTGCAAAACGGACTGTCTAGTAAAGTCTACTTTACTTATATTTGCCCAGAGACTAAAAAGCCCTTTGCTTCTTTGTTCAAGGGTGCTGTGGTACAATCTCCGTTCACTGGTAAGTGGGGATCAACCCTATCTAACGTTAAAAACGGAGTATCTTACGAAGAATTGTCTAACATTCAAAATCTGTTCGACCTTTATACTCAATATGCAAACTGTGAAGGTTTTGGATTGCCCTATGTAGAAGCTGCCGCTTGTGGTGTTCCTGTTTGCGGAACTGATTACTCTGCTATGGAGAGTGAGATTCGTAAACTAGAAGGTTATCCTATCAAACCTGCTGCACTCTATAAAGAGCTAGAAACTGGTTGTCTCAGAGCAGTTCCAGATAATGATGCTGCTGCATCTTACTTTCAAGACTTCTTTAACTTGACTGACGAGGAACGTGCCGCAAAAGGTAAAAGAACTAGAGAACTCTTTGAGCAACACTTTCAGTGGCATCTTAGCGGCAGCAAGTGGGAGAAAATCTTTGACGAAGTAGAAATTCGCCCTATCGAACAAACTTGGGGATCACAACCAAGAATTGCAGAGCCAGCACCAATGCCAGAAGAATCCAATGCTGCTGCGTCACAACAAGCAAAGTGGTTGATTACAAACGTAATGAGAGAACCCGCAAAGTTAAACTCATTCTTTGAAAGAAGATTGGTTAGGGACTTAACCTACAAATCGTCCACTAGCTCTACTGGTGGCATGTACTTTAATGAATCATCCGCTGCTTTTGATGGTATGAATCAAAGACAAGGGTTCGATTTCTCACAGGCTTACCAGCAACTTGCTGGACTTTGCACCAGAAGAAACTCTTGGGAACAAAGACGCTACGAAGAAATGAAAAAACGGGGAGTTATTAAATGAACGAACGACCGCCAGTAGTTATAACAGGATGTGCAGGATTACTTGGTTCTCATCTTACTCGTTATCTAATTCAAGATGGCTACAGAGTAATTGGTATTGATAACCTTAGTGGTGGATACGCTGATTACCTACCAAAAGAACAAGATGGTGGAGCATTTGAGTTTTGGCCGATAGACCTGTCGCTAGACAATTCTGCACCTGCCTTGGCTCATATCTACCAAGAAAATGATGTAGAAGCAACGTTTCATTTTGCCGCCTATGCAGCAGAAGGATTGTCGCCCTTTATTAGAAACTTCAATTACACAAACAATGTTCTTGCTAGTGTAAACGTTATCAATGCTGTAATCAATGATCCTCACAAGGATGTAACGAATTCCTTCCAATTGGCTTTTCTCAATCGCCCAAACTTAATCTTTACGTCTTCTATGGCGGTTTACGGAGATCAAGAAGCACCCTTCCATGAGGATATGACTCCTAAACCAATCGACCCTTATGGAGTTGCCAAGTATGCTGTAGAGCAAGACATTAAGATTGCTGCACAACAACATGGTATTACTTACACGATAGTTCGCCCTCATAATATCGTTGGTATTTACCAAAATATCTGGGACAAGTATCGCAACGTAGTGGGCATCTTTATAAAAAAGGTATTGGACGGTGAGCCTATGTTAATCTATGGTGACGGAGAGCAAACGAGAGCCTTCTCGGACGTTAAGCATTTTATGCGACCTTTCGCAAAAATGATCGACACAGGCGGTATCGACTCTAATCACACAGTAAATCTAGGTGCTGACAAAACCTACACCATCAACGAACTTGCAGACACAGTTCAACGTGTAGCTAAAAAGAATGGTTACAAAGCAAAAAAGCAGCATGTAGAGGGTCGGCATGAAGTTAAACACGCTCACTGTGACCATAAGAAAGCAAAAACGTTTTTCAACTTTCGTGATGAAACAAACCTAGAAGAACTTGTTGACGAAATGTTCAAGTGGGCAATGACTCAGCCTAAACGCGAGCAGAAAACAATGCACTACGAAGTAACAAAGGGGATTTATGACTATTGGAAGTAAGCTACAGCTACCAGACGTAGCCATTTTCACTTTCTGTTGGGGAACGGAACACGTAGATAAATCTCTGAGATCCATGCTGATCGCAATGGATCAGGTAGACTTTAAGCGTAGCGTGTTGATTACCGATAGCAGCAAGACCGATTTATCATTATTTAGTAAAGTCATTGACAAACACAATATCGAAGTTGAAGATATGCGTGTCGATCTAAATGACAATCTACAGAATGATGACGAGAATCGAATCGGTTTCTGCGAATCGTTCGTTCAGCAAACAAATAAATTTATTTTAGACGATTTTTGTTTGAATGTTCAGCATGACTCGACTATAATAGATGTAGGGAAGTGGGATCACCGCTTCATGGACTATGACTATATCGGTGCCCCTTGGCCTATGCACATCATCCAAGCAAGCGATATGGTTAATGGTCGTATAGATGAAATCCCGAACGTTGTTGGCAACGGAGGGTTTTCATTGAGAACACGCAAGTTCGTAGAGGAATCAGCAAAGTTGGGATGGGAGCATAAGAACGAAGACCTTAATATTTGTGTTTTCAATTATGAGAGAATGACTTCGGCAGGGATCAAGTTCGCCCCACCAAAACTTGCAGCAAAATTTTCAAAAGAACACCCAACAATACACGGCAACTTCGCCAGAGAACTGCTGTTTACATATGACTCGTTTGGTTTTCATGGAGAATTTAACACCGCTGGAATGAAATTTATCAACGACTATAATTTAGAAGGAAACTAAGATGAAACGAGTCCTATACATAGGATACCTTAAAGAGAAAAGTGACTGGGGATTTTTTGCCACAGAAAATATCTTAGCCTTGGAAAAAGCTGGGTATGATGTAGTATGTCGGTCTATCGACTTTACTACTACTGGGCGGGTTGATAATCGCATCGCTCACTTATTCAACAAAGATTCTGGTAACGATAAGTTTGACGTTACTTTTCAACATATATTTCCTAACCATATGGTGAAATCTGACAAGTTTGGTAAGTGCGTAGCTATTACTCCTACTGAGTTTCCGTGGTCAACTTGGCAAGATGGGTTAGACCTAATGGACGATGTTGTGTTGTTAGAGGAAATTCAGTCATTTAGTCCAGAAACATATTCCAATAACTACAATGGAATCTCCGTACCTAGTATGGATGCAGACTTTAAGTTTTACACAATCGCGTCTGCAAGATCATTGCCCGCAATTCTAAGATGCTTTCATACAGAGTTCGGAGTTGATGAGCCAGTCCATCTCATTATTCAAAAAGAGAAAAAGGAAGGCTTAGACTTTCACAGTCTTATTACCTCTGTGAAAAAGACGATTGGGTTGATGCCCCTAGAATCATACAAAAAAGATATGGTTGTTGATGGATACGACACAGAACTAAGCAGGTATCAACTTCACGCCTACTGCCAAGCCTTTTTGTCCGAGAACAAGCTAGAGTTGGACAGAAATAATTCCGAGGCGATTTTTATGGGCAACCCAGTTATTACGGGTGATAATACACCTATCGGAACGATGACCAAACATATGTATAAAATCCCAGATGCAAAGATTAGAAAGCAATCGGTTGAGAAGTCACTATTCCCTGATCTAAACAATGCTCGTTCTTTTGAGTTAGTGTTAGATGAAGACCACCTAGCCAAGCGAATGAGAGAACTTTTTGAATCTTGGAAAGCAAAACCATTTCAATTCGCACGTATGGCCGATGGGTTCGAGGCCAGCAAATCAGCACAATATCATTCAATCGAAGAATTCAAACAAATCATAGGAGAGTAAGATGCAAAATGTACTCAAACAATTAGCTCACACGATGAGCAGAGACGAAGATGAGCCGCTAAATATCCTTACGTTTAATACCCATGAGCGATACCAAACGCAACTCGCAAAAACAGGGCATAACTTTTACTCATTTAATTATGATAATGGTAAGGAATGGTTCACAGAACACGCTCCGATGCCAAGAAACCACTACCAACTGCCAATGAACTCTTTGTATCCGGGAATTTCTTTTGATCTAATCTTGGTTCAGAGTAAGTTTGGTCAGTATCAGACTGCGGCTCAAATTGCAAGTCAGTGGGCAGATATTCCAATTGTTGTGCTAGAGCATACACTTCCTCATCTGAATTGGTCTGAGCAGCAAGTAGAAGGCTTTAGAAGAATGTTGGGAGTCAAAAACGTATTTATTACAGAATACTCTAAGGATAAGTGGGGCATTGATGGAGAAGTTATTTATCATTCCGTCGATACAGACTTATTTAGGCCCGCTGATGCAGAAGGAAAGATCGTTGGTTGGAAACGCAAAGATCAGGTCTTGACTGTAGCTCACGACTTTATAAATCGCGACTACGCACTCAACTATCAGGGTTGGGATCGTGTAACCAAAGATTTGCCAAGAGTTGTGGTAGGAAACACAGAAGGATTATCCAAAGCACCTGAGTCAGTAGAGGAACTGGTGAGGACATATCAAGAATCTAGTGTTTATATCAATCCAAGTACACTGAGTCCTGTGCCTACGTCCATGTTAGAGGCTATGGCTTGCGGCTGTGCGGTCGTTTCTACGGCAACGTGTGAAATCCCTAACATCATCGAGGATGGCGTTAACGGCTTTATCACGAACGCTGAGAACCATTTAAGAGGGCGAGACCAGAAGCTATAGGCAGAACCAGAACTTGCCAGAA
>JAAHTH010000386.1_pt1 | contig 41881 bp, 61 predicted proteins | sample 6116091 | NCBI WGS metagenome assembly JAAHTH01 (sample SAMN13939990, study PRJNA603662) | sponge metagenome | isolation source: marine sponge | host: Mycale hentscheli | place: New Zealand | collected 2006 | reverse complement strand
CCCATATAAATGGCGATATAGCATAACGGCTAGTGCACTCGGCTCATATCCTTGGTGGCGGAGTTCGATTATCCGTATCGCTACTAATGGTTCCATAGTTCAATGGATTAGAATTAGGCTTTCCTAAAGCTTGGATGATGGTTCGAATCCATCTGGAATCACAACATGCCTCCATAGTTTAATTGGATAAAACGCTTCCCTACGGAGGTTGAGATAAGGGTTCGAGTCCTTTTGGGGGTACAAAAACATAATACACTTGGCGGTGTAACCGAGGCATTTTTCTAAATTGCTATCCGTAATCGGAGTTGCGGTGTAAAAACCTAATGTGAGTTCGAATCTCACCACCGTCTCCAAATGCTCTTATGATGTAACGGATAGCATAACCGCCTTCTAAGCGGTTCGTCTAGGTTCGAATCCTAGTAGGAGTACACTTGACTATTAATAGTCAATAGTAAAATATGGAGAGTAATGCTGGCTGGGCTGGTCTGGTTGGTCTTTAAAATAATCGAACCTTTTCGTTATTCGTATATATTTATTAATATAAACTATTAATATTATGGGAAAAAATGAATTAAAGGGTTCGATTATTAAATTACGAAAAGAGGGTAAAAGTCTTAAGGAGATATCAAAATTATTGGGGTGTGCCCTTAGTACTGTTTCGTATCATACCCAAAAAGAGGGTATGGGTGGTATACATGAAAATTTTAAACATGATGATAATACATTTATATCTAATATAGATAAAGGTGTTGTGGATAAAATAGTGGAATTAAAAAAAATTGGTAAAACATATAAATATATATTTGAATCGACAAGTAATGTTAGTTATGATAAAATTAAACGAGTATGTAGGATTTTTAATTTGAATAAATCTAATTCAGAATTAAAGTTTGATAATCCAGAATTTATAAATGAAATAAAAAGGTTATATGATGAATTGGGTAATCTTAAAAAAGTTGGTAAGATATTAGGTGTTAATCACAGGAAAGTTAGAGAATTTATTGAGATTAAAGGGCAAACACAATCTATTGAAGAACGCAAGGCTTCAATGGTAACACATGTTCATAACCATAGAAAGAAAAGAAAAAAAGAGTTAGTCGAATATAAAGGTGGAAATTGTCAATGTTGTGGTTATAATAAATCAATGAATGCATTACAATTTCATCACATAAATCCAGATGAAAAAGATTTCACTATTGGTGGTAGAAATTATTCAATAGATAAAATGAAACTAGAAGTTGATAAATGTGTTTTATTATGTTCTAATTGTCATACTGAAATACATGAAGAAATTGATGATAAGGGATATTCAACATTTATAAATGAGTATCAAAATAGAGGATTGGCGTAATGGTATCGCAGCACACTGCTAATGTGTCCCACCCCAAAAGGGTGGTATGGGTTCGAATCCCATATCCTCTGCTAAACCGATGGTACCCGTAAGGGTATTAGGTTCGATTCCTACTTCTTCCGCATCAACGGACCAAGATGTTGAATATATCATATTAAAGGTGTATATTTGTAACATGATTAAAAGTGGTACAATTAAATATCCAAAAATGTTTTTGGAAATCGCTAAGGATTTAGCATTATCGAGATGGCTTATAGATAAAGAAGTCAGAAACTCCAACTCAGAATACAAAAGAGATAATAAGCAACGTGAACTAGAAATAGAGACGAAAGGAATACTAGGTGAGTTAGTTGCTAGGTATCATTTAGAGTTAGAGGGTAAACCATACATTCCAGCAGACTTAATCGCTGAGAAGCCATTAAAAGAAGCTGACATTGTAATTGGTAGACACCGAATAGATGTTAAGGCTAGTAACAATAGGAATACGCTAATGGTTAACGAAAAGGCACACCTTAAAGGTAGGGGTAAGATGGATTTTTATTGGTTCATAGTTTTAGAGACTGATGGTAGTGCTAGATACTTCCTTTATTCTTATGATGACATTGACCAATGGGAAGTTAAGAAAATGACTTATACAAACGCATATATAAAATCAATATAATGGAACTATTTACATTAAAGAAAAGATTTGGTGGTGTTCATATCAGAGACCAATACTACAAGAACAATGGTGGTCACAATGAATACAAGATATTCAAATTTCAAAAAGGTTACAAGAACAAGACTGATATGTTTTGTGTTATCGAGTTTGACATCTATGGTAAATGTAAGACTAACCAATTTACAGAAGAAGAATTTAGAAACAAGTTTGGTGAATACACTGATGAGATATTAGAGCAGTTACCAAAGAAACCAAATTAATATTTTACCTAGTTAGGTGGTATTTATTAGTATGAGACTAATTCTACTAATAACAATATCAATTCTTCTTACTGCTTGCGGTGCACAGAAGAAAATGTCAACCCACACCAATGGTAAGGAAATTATTGACCACGATGGTGATGGTGTGCCAGATATTGAAGATGTGGAATTAATGGATATTGAACCAGACAGAATCATTGTATCTGATGAAGCAGCATATGAATATGCTGAAATGGGGTATGAGGAAGTATATATGGTTGAATCAGCATCACCGTTAGTTATTAGAGAAGTAGAGAACAACAAAACAACATCAAGTACAAACAATGGTGGTCATGTAGCGTATAAGATACCTAATGAGATGACCGTTAGAAGTACTTACCAAGTCGTGGTAAGGATATCAAAATCAACAGCACATATTTACGAGAACCTTAATGGTGTGGTTACCACAACAACGGTTCCTATTACTCAAACAATGGAAGTTAAACTAATCGATTCAAGCCCATCTGATAATAAGATGTTTGATATCGTTGAGAACAACAAGGGTGTTCAGTTAGTTGAAGATAATGAAGCATATACACAATGGACTTGGGATATCACACCAATAAGGGCTGGTACTTCAAAGTTAAAGATTGTAATATCAATAATCAAGAACCGTATTGCTAAAGAAACTGTTTATGAGGACGAAGTGGTTGTCAAGGCCGATGTAACTAAGACAGTGCCATTCTTTATAGCAACATACTGGCAATGGATTATGTCAACACTTATCATACCATTTATTATATGGTTTGTTAAAAGAAAGAAGAAAAAAGACGAAGAATGAAATCAATAAAGACATTACTTAGAGAAGGACTTGTCAACGAAGGTGTTGATGTTTGGTATCATGGGACACCAGACGTAAGAGGTCTTGAACAAGACGGTGGTTTTACTAGTAGAACACTTAACACCGAATACATAAGTGATATGGAAGCATATTACGAATTACAAAACAGACTTAAGATTGCTAGAGAGAGTGGTGAGGAAGATGAGTACTTTAGACTCTTAGATGAGATGCCGAAGCTTAAGAAAACCTTCACAATCAGAAAACCAATATTCATAACAGACAAATATAACGTAGCTAAGACGTACGCTGATGCATCAAGGTCATTCGACTACCAGAATGCAGAAGAAAAGGTCTTACAAGTCAAGGTTGCTGGTGGTAAAGGGGTAACTATCGTTGCTACTGGTGATAGATTTAGATTTATCGACTTAGGTAAGGTTAAAAGAGGTTTCATGAATGCTGGTGTTGATGAAAAGGAATTCGATGAAGTATTCGAGAAGTTTAACTGGCATGTTAGAGACAAGTCTAAAATCAAAACAGATTCAATTGCAATTATAGGAGAATATTTCGGATTTGATTACATCGATGTACTTGGTGTGCTAGACTCATACGAAGGTGGTTCAACTAAATCAACTGTTAGGATGGTATTTAATCCTAGTGATATCTCAATAATCAAATAATTCTAGATATTTATTAGTATGAAAGCATTAATTAAAACATTACTTAGAGAAGGTCTTATTAAAGAAGACTTTGTAACACCAACAGCACTAAAGAAGTTGGAAGCTGAGTTGGATAACCTATTCCAATCAGTTGGTATTGATGTTGAATTCACAAAACACTTCTTAGAAAGGGTTAATGACGAAAGAAACAAGAAAGATATTACCATTGATGAACTTAGGAGAATATTCCAAGCAGTTTACAAACAATACAAAGAACAACTTATCAAGTATAAGGATGGATTTGAAGCGGTATTCAGAAACAATCCAACAAACATCAATATTCCATTCACAATAGCTTGGGATGACAATAATAAAGAACTTGACCTTGTGAACAAAACGATTATGAGGAAAAAGAACTTTTCTACATCAAATCCAATGCTATATGTCACAGGGAAAGAGCCTAAGGTTGATAATACTCCAAAACAGGAGAGATTCAAAAAATATAAATTACCATCTGGTGAGGTTGTTAGGTATTATGCTGAGTCTAACAGGTTTGAAACCGTTGAAGGTGAGCCAATCGATATGGATGAAATATTTGAAGTTTTACCAGACGAAATGCAGAACATGATATTAGCAAAAATGGAATAGTATGAAAATAGGAAAGATATTTGAAAGCCTTGTCGATGAGGCAATAGAAAACCAATCGTTTTTAGTTTATCACGGTAGTCCAACAGAAATAAAGAATTTCAGTGATGAATTTGTAGGTGGTAAGGATGCTACAGACCAAGAAGGACCAGGAATTTACTTCACCACATCATTCGATGAAGCTACTGGCTACGCAGAAGGTGGTTATGTTTATACAGTTAGAGTTGAACCAAACTTACTTTATGATGAATCAGAAGAAAAGGCGGTACCACAAGAGTTATTACTTAGATTAGCTATGATGGCCCCAGATTGGGAAGACCATGCATCAAATTGGTCACCAGACCCAGAATCTGGTGCACATGAAATGGTTCATGCTGCGTATGAATACAATGACAATGAAAAAGACGTTTTATTACAAGTATGGATTGAGTTCTATAGATATAGTCCAGTAGATTTCATTAGAAATTGTGTTAAATTAGGAATTGACGGTATTATCGTCAACAGAGACAACGGAAAACACGTTATTATTTACAACCCAAGTATTATTACAGTAAAGGATATAGAAAAAATGTAGTTAAATATTTGCATAAGTTAAAACTTATCAGTATATTTGTGGAAACTAAATTTTATTCTATGAAGTACGGAGGAAAACCAGAGGTTATTGGTTCTTTTGACATTGATTGTCAAGAAATGATGTTCTTTATGTATCTACCAATCAAAATGATTGACAATCTTTGGATACATGTACCAGAGCAGCTTAAGGTATTCACACCGCTTATCGAAGCTGTCCTTGAGAATGAGATGAAGCACATCGAAGAGAAATATATTTACATTACAGCCAAAAATATATACGCAACACCAGACAATGTTGGTAACCGTGCTGGTTATCATTCTGATGGATTCTTAACGGATGACATCAACTATATCTGGACTAACAAATTTCCAACGGTGTTTTGTATTCAAGATTTCGACATATCGGATGATTGTGCTGTATCCATGCAACAAATGGAAGAACAAGCTAAAGAAGAAAATGAAATTACGTATCCAGTTAATTCTTTGATTAAATTGGACCAAGGCGTTATTCATAGAACCCCAACGATTACAGAGGGCGGTATGAGGACGTTCGTTAAGATATCCGTATCTAGCGAAAAATATAATCTCGTAGGTAATTCACATAATCACTTAATTGATTACAAGTGGAAGATGTTTGATAGAACAGAAGCTAGAAACCATCCAACTACCCCAGAGAAAGACTTTGTTAAATAAATAAAATGAAGATATTAGTAGTAGACTTAGAAACCACTGGTTTTTTTGCGAAATCTGATGCAATTGTAGAGATTGGAATCAGTCTTGTCGATACCAAGACAAAGAAAGTTAAATTGGTCTTTGATAACGTTGTAAAGCACGGAAAGTTCAAGAAATGGAAGCATAAAGACTCTTGGATATTCAAGAACACAACACTTACAGTAGAGGATGTTGAGAAAGCTAACTCACTTAGGAGTTATTACAAGGAGATACAAACCTTATTCGATAAGTACCCAATGACAGCATACAATAAGTCCTTTGATATTAGGTTCTTAGAAGCGAATGGGTTTAAAGTGAAAGATGTGAAGTGTTTAATGAAAACAGCAACACAATATTCAAAGCTAAAGAATAAGAAAGGTGGGGTTAAGGTTCCATCGGTAGAAGAAATCTACAATCAATTCTTTATGACTGGTGATGAGGTTTATATCGAAGAACACAGGGCTGGTGCTGATGCAATGGACGAAGGAAAGATTCTATTACACATGGTAGAACTTAAATCACAAAAAGAATTAGTAAAATAATTTGTATATTAATAATTTAATACGTATATTTACAACATGGAAGAAACAACAAGAGAAATAGGTGGTAATTCAATAAAACTATGGTTAGGTAATAAACTAGCCAAATGGGGTGAAAGATTAATAACTAAAGGTAGTAAGTTGATAGTTTCAAACCCAACTTGCAAATTACACAGCCCTTACCTCTTGGTGATTAATTTCACGGTTAATAATACAGAAAAATATACATTAACCTTACAGGGTGACTACAAAGAGAGATATAAGTTAATATCGAATTCATTAAAAGAAAATGAGGTTGATAGTGTTGAGGATGTTCAAGACCCTATAACAATAAATGAAATGTTTATATTGATTCTCCACCATGAGAATACAAAAAAGTGGTTTTTAAAAATTTGATTAAATTTATAAAATATTGGTGGTCAAAGTATGTTATTAGTGAGTGTCCAGAACACTTAAACGACATTTTCGACTATAATAAGAAAAAAGAAGGTACGTTATGGAAAAGGATAAAATAAGAACTATACTCAGAGAAGGGGTAACTAAAAACATCATGGGTGTTGAGGTATCAAGACCAAATCAAGAGTTGATAGTTATGCGTGGGATTCCAGGTTCTGGAAAGTCTACTGAGACTAAAAAGAGAATCGGAAAAGGTGTCTCACATTCAACTGATGACCTTATCGAAAAGGCTGGTGATTATAGTGAATTCTTTGCTGCTATGATTGCAGCTGGTGATTTTAGCCCATTATCTAAGATGCATGCACAAAACGTTAAGAATGCTATCAGTTCAATGAAGTCTGGTGTTTCACCAGTTATTGTTGATAACACAAACATTAAGATGAACGAACCAAAACAAATTGTGGTTGCGGCATTGAAGATGGGGTTCGCTGATGATAACATAAAGTTTGTTGACATAGGTACAGCTGGGTTAGAAGCTGAGGAATTGGCTAAAAGAAACACTCATGGTGTACCATTAGAAAAAATAGAACAAATGATAGCTAGTCACACAGGACAAGGAGAAATGACACTTAAAAAGGTTGTTGATTCTAAAGATATGTATCCAGCACCTAAATTTGCTTATGTTAAATTAGATGATAAGTCTAAGAACAAGTTAGTAACAGCTTTAGGTCACCTAATTCCAAAAGGATGGTTAGTTCACGCTCACCACATGACTATTGGATTCGGAAAGAACATACCTAAAGAGATTAAGGGTGATATTGGTAATACAGTAACACTTAAAGCAACAACTATCGGTAAATCTGATATGGCTGTGGCTGTTGGTGTTGAAGGATACATATCTGGAAATAAAATAGCACACATTACATTAGGTGTTAGTCCAGATGGTAAACCAGTTATGTCTAATGATATAACCAATTGGAAGAAGTTAGATTCTTACATTAACCTTACTGGTGAAGTGATGCAAACTGCACCATTCAAATCACCAACAACAGTGAAGTCATGAAGGAAATAAGGTTCACAAAGAGTAAAGCACCATACGGATGGATGGGTAATATGTCACGCTTTCCAGTAACATGGGATGATAAGACATACGGAAGTACTGAACACTTATTTCAAGCAATGAGATTCGGTCTTGATACTGAATGGGCTGAACTTGTTAGAAAGGAAGACAACCCTTACCAAGCAAAGCAAGTTGCTAAGGCAAATAGAGAACATATGATAGTTGAACCATGTGGTGAAGAAGACTTAGCAAACATGTATCAATGTTTAATGGCTAAGATTAGGGCACACGAGGAACTAAAACTTGAGTTGATGGGAACTATTGATTGTCATATCTACGAAGATGTAACATTCAGAGGTGACGTAGGTTCTAACTTATTCTGGGGTGCTATGAAATTAGAAGATGGTTCTTGGAAAGGAAAGAATGTTGTTGGTAATTTATGGATGAAGGTTAGAGATACCCTTTTACCAGATATGAAAGCAAAGACAGAGATGGAGATTGAAAGGAGATTTCTTTTAAAGGGTGTTCCAGATGTCAAATATGATATGAATATTGAAATCGGGCAACATTACCTTTCACCTAAAGGAGACAAGGAAACGGAAAGAGTCAGAGCAATCACTCAGAGCATCAATGGGAACGTTTTAAGTGATAGATGGATACATACCATCAAACAACCAACAAATGGTCTAGGAATGCTTGAAACAGAGGAAGAGATAACTTGGGAAGCATTTTCAGTAGGTAAGAAGAATGCCGATAGAAGTATCTACAAGACAAGACACGTATTTCACATCAGAGAACAAGAAATTGTTTGGGAAATTGATGAATTCAAGGGATTAAACCTAGTAATAGCAGAAATAGAGATACCTAGTGAGGATTATGGATTGGTAGTACCAGAATGGCTAAACCCATACATCCTTTTAGAGATAACGGGATTAAAACAATTTAGTAATTCAAATTTAGCAGAATAATGATAACAGTAGAACAAGAAATACTTAACGACAAAATAAAACGTTGTTTAGAGGAAGAAATGATTACCTTCACACTTGAAGATGGTAAATTAGTGGCTATAGGTCATTTTGGTGGTGGTGACGACACTATCGGACATAATGAATTTAGTGTTTGTAGTTGGGAAGAATTTATTAAAAACTCATAATATGAAAAAGACAGTACAAGCGATTATTTTCAACGAGAACAGAGAGGTTCTTGCTGTATCGAGAAAGACAGACCACAATGACTTTGGGTTACCTGGTGGTAAGGTAGATGAAGGTGACTACCAACATGGATTATACGGACCACTTGAGGCGGCTCTAATTAGGGAAGTTAAAGAGGAAACTGGTTTAAGGATTAATGCTGAATCAGCTGAGTTAATATTCGCAATTCATAAGGATGGTTATATGGGCTACACCTACCTAATCAAAACATGGTCTGGCGATATTGAAACAGATGAACCACATGTTGTTAAGTGGACACACTTCTCAGAAATCATGATGGGTTCTTTCGGTAGATACAACACTCTTGTTGGTGAATCATTAAATGATATGGGAATAAAGTTTAAAATGTTTGCATCGTAAGACAAAATAGTGTATATTTGCCTAATGGAAGAAAAACATATACCAACAACTAGACATAGAGAACTTAGTTTAATGTTCTTGAAGATGGGGAAGAGCCTTGTTGATGAAGGAATAGAGAATAAAGACTATGTTACAGCTAGTCTTGGTAATGCAATGATATTTATGAGTTCGACTGCCTTCGATAAAGAAGAGGTAAAACAATTCAGTGAATTATGTAACATGATGTCATCTAGACGACTTGTTAGAGGAATTAGAGATGGTTCCTTTGATGTACCAAAATTTGGTAACCTAGGTGATGCCGCAAAGAATGACCCGTTTCAAGAAGTGCTTAGACGAATTAAGAGGGATTTAGACGATGAAAGTGACGATATAAGTGAGAAATAGCAAACTTGAACTATTTATGTATAAAGGAGAAAATGAAATTATACCTAACAATAATAACCCTATTATTCTGTAGTATTACTACGGCCACACCACCACCTACAACATTTTATATTGGTGATACTGACGGTGATTGGACCACAGCATCAACATGGGATATAAATTCAGTCCCAGCAAATAACCAAACAAGTAACAGTGCTGACATAACGATAGATGCTACTGTAACATTAACAGGTAACCTAGACATCAAGTCTGGAACAGTATTAACTGTGAACGTTGGTGATACGCTTATCGTCAACGGTGATTTAATATTGAACAACGGTTCAAGTCTTGTGGTAAATGGTGTTTTAATCATAAACGGTAACGTAACCAACAACAACAATTCTAATGATGTAACAATTAACGGTGAGATTATCATAGATGGTAACTTCACTGGTGGTAACGGTAGTGCTTTAGTTGGTGCTGGTTCCATGAGCATTACAGGTTCTGTTACTACTACTGGTGGTACAGTATTCGGTAGTGAAGTGGATTGCGTTACTGATTGTGATAATTCAGCCACACAACCACTACCAATTGAATTAATATATTTTAATGGTAAACAAGATGGCTCTAATATCTTAATTAAGTGGTCTACAGCATCAGAAATCAATAATGATAAGTTTATATTAGAGCGTAGCATTGATGGTTATTACTTTGAAACCGTTACAATGATTGGTGGTGCTGGAAACTCATACATGACAATAGATTATTGTTATTTAGACACTAATGCCGTTTATGGTGTTAGTTATTATAGGTTAACCCAAGTTGATTATAATGGTGATAGTGAAACATTTAATACTATCTCAGTATATATGAGACATGATAAGAACGGTTTAACGATGGACGTATATCCAATCCCAACAGAGAAAGAGGATAAAATTAATGTTAGGTTTTTAGGTCAGCACAACTATAATCAAGAAATAAACGTCATATTAATGGACACTAGAGGGGTAATATATTACAGTAAAGTGGTGGTCTTATCGAATGATGGTGAAACGGTATATAGTTTCGACCCACATAATAGAGTAAGTAGTGGAACGTACTTAATAATAGGTTCATCCGACAATAAAACATACAAACAAAAAATAATAATAGAATGAGAATAATAAGAATATTTATGGTAATGTTAATGTTTGGTCCAATAACCACATTCGCTTGTCATGATGTAACAGTAACCGAAACAAGTGCCATAGATAACGGTAATGGAACATATACGTACACTTTTGATATTTGTGCTGGTATTGAACAGACTTACGGATTTTATTTAGATTTTAATGGTCTTGGTTCAATAGTATCATATACACCAAGTGTTACTGGACCCACAACTCTTAATGTATTAACTGCTAGTGTACCCCCAATAAGTGGTGTTGGTGACTTAGAGTATGGTGATTGGGATAATGGACTATCACCACCATTTTCTAATGGTAATGAATGTACAACAATTACAGTAACATTTGATGACGTGATTAATAGTGTAACAACAGGTGTTAATCAACAATTTTCTGGACCATGTACACATACTACCCAAACAACTGATTGTTTCCCAACTTCATCATACACATATAAAATAGTTGTGGATTTACCAAATTGTGGGGGTAATACAGATATTGGTTTTGATGGGGTTTGGAAATGGGTGGATATCCCAAATGATGGTACTGTACAAACATTATACTACTGTGGACCATGTGCAACAACTATGAGGATATTTGCAAATAAATTTAATGGACCTGGTGGTTGTGGTGGTGGTATTGATGGTTACTCTGTTTATGATGCAACCAACACCCTAATACAGTCTGGTGGGTCCACCTACGGTAACAACCCAGCAACAACAATAATTGATGTTGATGTGTCTTGTGGTGTACTACCAATAGAGTTAATTGTATTTGACTGTAATATTGATGATGATGAGATAGAACTATATTGGTCCACAGCATCTCAGATAAATAATGATTACTTCATAATAGAACACTCAACAAATGGGTTTTATTGGGATATTATCGAATACATTGATGGTGCTGGCAACTCATCACAAATAATGGAATATTCAACAACACATTTCAATGTTCCTATGACTACTAATTATTATAGATTAACACAAGTTGATTATGATGGTAAGCGTGAGACGTTTAATACTGTTAGTTGTAGTAGAGATATGGATAACAAACCAATTGAAAATACTAAGTACTTTAACAGCTTAGGACAAGAGATTAATAAACCACTAGAGGGTTATTACTTACAGGTTACAACATATGTAGATGGTACAGTCAAGGCCAACAAACGACACATTATCAGAAATTATTAAAAATAAATAGGGAATCATTTGGTGGTTCCCTTTTTTTTGCTTATATTTGTTACATGAAAAAAGAAATTGAAAAGAGGTTAAGACAAGCCCAATCCAATCTTGATAATTGTGATAGCGGAAAACTAAAACACACTAGATTACTAGGGTGTATGGAAATGGCATTAGTGCTTCTTGGTAAGATAGACGGAGATGGTCAATTACCTTACAAGACATACAAGCAAAATGTTGGACTATTCAGAACTAGGATGGTTGAAAGGACTGAATCTTATGGTAGAATGATTCAAAGAGAGTGTAATGAATATTTTAACTCTAAAGAAAACTAATTGAAATTATTAAAAATAAATAATATGTTAAGTATAATAAGATACATAAAAGAGCACGGACTTGAAGCAGCTTTGACTGAATTCAAATTGAAGTCTAGAGACTACGATAAGAAAGTACTTATCAAGTACGACCAAATAGCATCATCTATGGGAATAGAGGAAGTGCAAGATTGTAGAGGTCTTATTCTTGAAAAGGGTACTTGGGATATCATGTGTCTTTCATTCAGAAAGTTCTTCAACAATGCTGAGGGACATGCTGCAACTATCGATTGGGATACGGCACACGTATTAGAAAAGTTAGATGGTTCAATGATACAAGTTTACTTTGATTGGAATAAAGATAAGTGGTTTGCTGCTACTACTGGTACAGCAGAAGGTGAGGGTGAAGTGAACAATAAAATGGGAACTACATTCAATGAGTTATTCTGGAATACTGTGAATAACAAGTACTCATTCAACGACTGTCTTTTAGATAAGGACCACATCTACGTATTCGAGTTAACAACACCATATAATATCGTTGTGAAGCCACATGGTGAGTCTTCTGCGACACTATTATCAATGAGGAATAGAAAGACCTTGAAAGAGGTTGCATATGAAGATTTGAATATGGTTGCTGAATCATTAGGGTTACCATTAGTTAAGTCTTTCGACTTAAATGCTAATAACGCTGGTGTTCTTATCAAGACATTTGAAAAAATGGTTTGGTCTGAGGAAGGTTATGTTGTGGTTGATGCTAACTTTAATAGAGTTAAAATCAAGAACCCAGCTTACGTTGCGGTTCACCACTTGAAGTCTAAGACTTCTGAACATGCAATCATGGACGTTGTTAAAACTAACGAGATAGATGAATTCATCGCTACTTTCCCAGAAAGAAAGGATGAAATCTCTAGACTACACGATAATTACATCAAATTAGAGGCTAAGTTAGAAGTGGCTTGGAATTCTTTGAAAGACAGAAGACCAAAGAACATCACACCAAAGGAAAAGAAGAAGTTTGCTATGGCGGTATTCGAATTGATTGGAAAAGAAGGTCTTAAAGATTACTCTGGTATGTTCTTCGGAATGAACGATGGTAAGATTGAGACAGTTAAAGAATACATGATGAAGTACGACAACAAGAAATTATACAAAGCATTATAATATGGATGAAATACTAAGTAATCCATATTATTCTGCCTTGGTAGTCTTAATAAGTCAGATAATCTTCATCTATCTAAGGACTATTAACGTTATCTACACAGCAGAGATGAAAGTTAAACCAGCAATCATATCTGGTGCTGGGATAGGACTTGCATGGCTTGTATCAATGGCCATAGGTGCTGATTCCATAATGAAGGGTCAACTCCTTCCAATTGTATCATTTTTAATCGGTGGTGCCCTAGGAACATATTGGGGAATCAGAAAAGAAATCAAACGGCATGAGCGAGAAGACAAATAAAAAAGAGACTGAGGAATTAATATCAGACATTAACAAGTCAATCAAGGCGGTTAACGATTCTGATTTCATTATTAGTGTCAGTAAAACAAGACCCAGTGAGGGTTGTGAAACAAAGTTAAAGTTATTTAAGAACTCTTATAAACCAGACAAAGATGTGTGAACACGGATGCAACGGATGTCCTTTCAACTTTTTCAGTGAGGAATCAAACTATGCCCAAAATATGGGTTGTCTACCAACACCATATGAAGTAAAGGAAATCTATGACCAATTAGGTGGTGTTTGGGGTTGCCATGAAACTTCTAAGGAGGATGGTAACCTTAAAGCGTGTATTGGGTTCATTAATTGGATGAAGGACAAAGGCACACTTATCAAGATTAAAGGTAAGGAAATCGTTGATTATGGTATTTGGTATAGAGACCCAGAATATTTTAAGACAAAAAACTTGCAAGAGTCAAATTAAGTTTGTATCTTTACAAAAAATAGAAATTATGATGTTCACAGAAAAACACGTTAGAGAGTCTAGAATGGTTTCCATTCAAGCACATGGTAATCAAACTTACGATGACATTTACCCTTACAAGAAACATCTTGATGATGTGGTAGAGGTTCTTAAAAGATTTGGATATGCTGGAAAGTATTTAATTGCTGGTTATCTTCATGATATCATTGAGGATACCTCATTATCTTACAACAAGGTTAAGAAATTCTATGGTTTAGAAGTGGCTGAGATGGTTTATTGTGTAACTGATGAGTTAGGTAGAAACAGAGAAGAAAAGAAAAGAAAGACTCTACCTAAGACTGCATCTAACCCAGATGCTATAATTGTAAAATTAGCTGATAGAATCGCTAACATTGAACATGGTGGTAAGATTGATATGTACGCTAAAGAATACGGTCAATTTAAAGGTGCTTTACACTTGAACACACCATCTGGTGCTGAACCAATGTGGGAACACTTAGAAACTTTATTAAAAATCGAAAAAGAACTTGCATAACTAATTTCTTTTTTGTATATTTGTATTAATCTAAAAAACAAAGCATATGACATTAATTAAATCAATTATAACTGAAATCGCTAATGAAGGTGGTTCGAATGCAAAAATGGATATCCTTAGAAACTATGAGGACACTCCACTATTAAAAGAAGTGTTATATACTGCGAAATCTAAGAAGGTTAAGTTTTACCTTAAGCAGATTCCAGAATATACGTCTAATGGTAGAAACGAATCTCTTGAATGGGCGTTAGGTGAATTGACAGAGATTAGTTCTAGAAAAGTAACTGGTGGACACGCAACTGACCACTTAAAGAACATTTTAGAATCAGTTGGTGAGGATGATGCATATATCATCGAAAGAATCATCGACAAAGACCTTAAGTTTGGGATGGGAACATCTAATATCAATAAGGTATTCAAAGGTCTTATTGAGAAGACACCTTATATGGGTGCTAAATCATTCTCAGAAGACTTAGCAAAGAAAATCTTCGCAAAAGGCGGTATCGCTGTATCACAAGTAAAGATGGATGGTCGTTACTGTAACGCTATCATCAGAGGTGGTGAGGTTGAATTAGAATCACGTCAAGGTGAAACAACTCACGTTGGTGATGCAAAATTCCTTAGAGAATTAACAGTAGTTCAAGATTGTGTATTGAATGGTGAGTTAACCATTGATGGTCTTGATAGATACACAGCTAATGGTGTTGTTGCATCTATAGTTGATATCGAAGGGAAGAGAGAGGCTAGAGGTGAAGAAGCGACAGCAAAGAAAATTACAGCATTCGAAAAGAAGCATGGTTCATACGAAGAAGCTATTAACGGTATCCGTTACACAGTGTGGGATATGATTACTGTTGATGAGTACTTCGAGAAGAAAACAGCTAGAATATACGCTGAAAGGTCTTCAATCCTTGCATCAACACTTGGTAAATTCCAAATGAGTAAAGTATCATTGGTTGAAGGTGCGGTTGTTAAGACATACGAAGAAGCAATGTCTCACTTCCAACAAATCTTACAAAGAGGTGAAGAAGGGACTATTCTTAAGTCGCTTGAGGGTGCTTGGAAAGATGGTAAACCTAACTGGCAAGTTAAGATGAAATTAGAGATGAATATTGACCTAAGAGTAATCGGATTCGAATACGGAGAGAAAGGTACTAAGAACGAAGATGTATACTCTACAATCAAGTTAGAATCATCTTGTGGTAAGCTTAAGACTAACCCAGCTGGTATGAAGGAAGCTATGATGGCTGATATCACAGAACGTGCTGAGGAATTGATGGGAACTATCGTTGAAATCAGATGTTGTGGTCTTTCACAAAACTCTGATGGAGAATGGTCAACACTTCATCCATCTGTAGTAGCATTAAGAGATGATAAAGATACTTGTGATTCACTTGAGTCTGCTATCGAAATTGAAAATATGGCAAAGGGATTAACAGCTATTGCAAATGACTAAAGAAGAATACATAGAGAAATACCAACACCTATTTAAAGACGATTGGGCACACCCAGCGGTTGGTGATGGATGGATACCATTAATTGACAAACTTACATCAATGATTGACGGTAAGATTAATGATATCAAGAAATACAATGATGCTTGGTTAGAAAATCAAGGTAGTTTCACCATAGAGGATTATGAGAATAATAAGAAACTAGCTGAGAATTTTAAGATTGTTCAAATCAAGGAGAAGTTCGGTGGTCTTAGATTCTACGTTGAAGGGCTAGATTGGAAGCTTCATAAAGATATCTACGGTTGGATTCACTTCGCTGAGATGATGGCTGGTGAGTTATGTGAGGGTTGCGGTACTAATCAAGGATTAGGTGTGACAAGCGGATGGATGAGAACAATATGTGAACCTTGTGCTATTGAAATAGGAAAAGGTGATGTCTGGATGTCTAGAGAAGACAGACAGAAACAAATAGAAGAGTATAATAAAAATAACAATAAATAAGTAAAACAAAAAGAAGATTATGAGTTACAACATTGAAGGAACCGTAAAGGTAATTGCAGACACTATGACATTTGATAGTGGATTTCAAAAAAGAGAAGTGGTTATTACCACACAGGATGAAAAATTCCCACAAGACGTAAAATTAGAGTTCATTAAGGATTCAGTTACGAAATTAGATGAGTTTAAAGAAGGAGACTTCGTTAAGGTTGCTTTCTCTATTAGAGGAAACGAATACAACGGAAAGTACTACGTAAACTTGAGTGCATTTGCGATTGCACACACGAAAGCGGAGAACGCACCAGCCCCAGCACCAGTAGCAGCTGAATTTCCAGAAGCGGATGCTGAGGACGATTTACCATTCTAAGAGTGAGAAATCTATTAATCATATTGGTTTTAACTCTGGGCATGGTATCATGCTCAGATGTTAAGACAATTGATGAAGCTAGACAAATTAAAGTTGGTCAAACTCAAATCGAAGTCCTATACCTTTTAGGTGAACCCTACGAGATAGACTTAGAGATTGGACATGAGGAATGGAAATATCGTCTAGAAACCGATAGTAGGTATTACAATACTTTTATTATCACAATTAAAGAAGAAAAAGTTACAAAATATACAACATATTAAATTTAAGACTATGGAACAAAAAATGTATAAATTCCCAAGTATTGAACAGTACAGAACTGCAATACACCAAATCAACCATCGTGCTAGATATAGAGGTGATACTGAGGACGGTGATGCAATATATGACACTGCCGAAGGTATAATGCCAACGTTAGAGTTTAGAGGTACAGTTAAGTTACACGGAACCAATGCAGCTATAGTATTTACATGGGATATGTTAAAGCATGACTATGTAATGCATGCACAGTCAAGAAAGAACATTATTACACCACAGAGTGACAATGCTGGATTCGCTGCATTTGCTCACACTAGTAACACTGAATCACTTCTTAATCAGATTGAGAAGGAAATGGGTGACGATATGGGTTATACACCAGAAGTTATCAGAGTTTATGGTGAATGGTGTGGTGGTAACATCCAAAAAGGTGTGGCACTTAATGGTCTTGACAAGATGTTCGTTATCTTCGCTATCAAGGTTGATAACGTTTGGTTAGATGACGATAAGTTATCAAGAATCAAAATAACAGATGGTAGAATCTACAATGTGTTAGATTACCCATCTTACACGATTACAATCGATTTCAACAACCCTAAAGAGTCCACTAACGAATTAGTTGAATTAACTAATAAGGTAGAAGCAGAATGTCCAGTAGGTAAAGCCTTTGGTAGTACTGGTATCGGTGAGGGTATTGTTTGGAGATGTATCACAGAAGGATGGACACAATCTAGATATTGGTTTAAGGTGAAGGGTGAGAAGCATCAATCATCAAAGACTAAGACACTTGCCCCAGTTGATATCGAAAGGGTTAACAACATCAAGGAATTGGTTAATGGTTTTGTTACAGAAGCAAGACTTGAACAAGGACTAGAGCAATTAAGAATGGACAAGTTAGAAATAACTAGAAAGAACGTTGGTCCGTTCCTTAAATGGATTGTTAGTGATATCGTTAAAGAAGAATTAGATACTATCATGGGTAACGGATTTGAACCTAAAGAGATTCAAGGTCAAATATCTAAGGTAGCTAGAGATTGGTTCTTTAAGAAAGAAATGGAGAATGCTAATCTCTAAATATACAAGGGTAAAATTAAAAGACTTAACACCTAATAAGAGAATCGATTGGTCGGAAGAGCAATTGGCTATGAAGGATGAGATAGTTGATAATTATGACCCACGTATTAAACCCATACTAATATCAAGTGATGATGGTGTATGTGATGGGAACCATAGATATTCAATACTCTTGGAACACTATGGTGGTGAGCATACAATAATTGTAAAGAAGGGTAGGTTCTCTAAACGAGCATATACTATCTTCTCAGTTGTTTTCATTTCTATTCTTGCATTAATAGGTTTACCGTTTTATCTTATAGCACGATTGTTTAAGTTATTACGGTTTAGAAAAAGAGTTTAAAGTTTATTAAATATTAAAAGTAAAAAGATGAATAAAAGAATTTATGATTTGGTTAAGAGTAGTATTAATGACTACACATCGACCATAGAAGTGGAATTTAGTAGTAATGCAGCATTGTTCGAGATTTTCGACAATTTCTTTCACACAATTAAGAGTGATAAGAAGGTAGCTAAAGCTAACGGGATTGAGTTTGTTACCGTATTACAAAACAACATGATGAGGGACGGATTCAACATCGGTGAGAACTCTTGGGGTAAAGAGGGTGTTTCTATGATGTTTAAATTTGATGGTGTTATGTACACTATGAGATTTAAAAAGTTCAGAGATGGTGATAAGATGTTCTATTACATCAACATCAACAACAAAACTGAGGTTAACTACTCCGATAATTTCATCTACAAGTACCTTATGTTCTGTGCGTTAGAAACATCTAACTTGAAAGGTTCTTATTTCTCAATGCCTAGAGATGCCTTTAATTGGGATATTAAGGTAAGAGAAGATAGAACTTTCGATGATATCTTCTTACCAGATGAAATACTTGAAGACCTTCACTTGTATGTTGATATCTACAAGGAATCCGACAAGATTTTGAGATACTTGAAGGTAGGAAATCCAGGTGTTGGGAAAACAGAAGCCACTCTAGTATTGGCTAGTGAGTTAAACAAATTGGGTGTAACAATAATCAAAACACCAATCTGTCATACACTTCACCAAAAGATTGAGTTAGCTAACGTATTAGCCCCAGCATTAATCATCCTTGATGATATTGACCTTTCATTAGGAGATAGAAATAAAGGTGCTTACAGTTCACTTATGGGAGACTTCTTAGACGTGATGGATGGTACTGATAAACTATCTAAAAACGTAGGTGTAATCGCAACAACTAATGCGGCTCACTTATTGGATTTAGCGGCACAGAGACCAGGTAGATTTGATAAAACACTTCTATTCGATGATATCACAAGACAAAACATTAAGGATATCATTCTTAAATCTCTTAAGGTTAACTTTAACATAACTAAGGGTCCATTACTTAAGCTTTATGGTGCAAATAAGATTGTAAACAAGTTCTACGATGCTGGTGTATCTGGGTCACATATATTCAATGCAATCAAGATGCTTAAATTGAGATATGATACGCTTAAGATTAAGGACATTACAACTGATAGAATCATTAAGAGTATAGAGGGTGAATTGAAAGTTATTGACAAGGTTAGAAAAACATCCTTCGTTAAAGAGAAGCTTGATAGAAGTAGCGATAACGTTGGGTTTAAGACTGGTTTCGCTAGATTGAAAAATGTTGAGGTTGAATGGCCAGATGAGGATGAAAGTACGGAAACAAGACGTGATTACGAGTAAGAAAATAACTTGAAAAAACATTAAAATAAAGCTGTAAAAGGCTTTATTTTTTTGTGTTTTTTAGTATATTTAAGTCATAACGAGTAAGCATAAAAACCGAACAAAAACATGAAAAATCAATTAAACATTCCATCCAAAATTAGGGTTGGATTCAATCACAGAAGTGATACTTACACTAACAAATTGGCGTATGTTATCTATTACGATGCTAAAGGGGTTTTGAGAAAGAAAACCTCATGGGACAGTTGGAGAGAAAACGTTGGTCAAGAGAAAAGAGTAAGAACAAACGACACTTACCCAGCAACATGGGAAACAATTACATTAGGAGACGATTTCGAACCAGTTGACTACGACAACGTACCGACAGAAGGATTCGTATTAAATAAGAAAGCTGGTGGAACTAGCTGGGGTTGGTCTTCAAACGTAAGACAAACTAAATGTAGGGTATTTGACCCAAGAGGTTTCGAATTTGAAATCTCAATCGAAAATCTATTATTCATCTTACAAGAAACAAACTCTATTAAGGGTAAAGGACTTGAAGGAGAATTCGTATACTCATGGGAAGGTAAAGACATTGTTCTTTTACCAGTAAACTGTATCGAGTACAAAGAATCAGCAGAATTCACATCACTTAAAACAATGAAGGTAACTAAAGCCGATATGGAAGAAGGTTGCTCTTATTTAACGAAGGACCAAAAGGAAGTAATCTATTTAGGTAGATACCCATGGTACGAGTTGGTTAGTAAGCCAAGAAACTACAGTGAGAAGATTCTAGATGGTCATAAACAACACGTATTTGTTTATGTTGATAAACTTGAAGATTCTGGTGACAGCAAAGGGAAGTATTACTTACCGAAAGGATTCACTGGGTTAGCTAAGAAAACTAGTGATACACCAATCTCTAATTTTGCAGAAGTTTTTGATAAATTTGCAAAGTCAAGATTTTCAACTAAGCCAATTGGTTTAGAATTAAAACCAAAGAGTATTGAATTTCCAGAACTTGATTTAAACAGACATCATGGTGGACAACCAAGTGGAAAGTTCTATTTAAGAGTTGGTGATAATAAAATCCAGAGGTTTCATATCTCAGTGGCTAGAGAATCAACTAACAGACAAACTAGAAGAGAGGGTGAGCCACATTACAAGTTATTAGGGTATCAATTATTAAGAGATGCTATCATAACCTTCGATGATGATAAATTATTAGTGACAAGTGATAATGAGCGTGGTTATAGTAGCTACAGTTATAGTTGGAATAGAGAAAAGAATAACACTAAGTTCTTCACCCAGCAAGAATTATTAGATAAAGGTTTACAAGAATTATTTGTAGACTTAGAAAGTGGAAATAAAGTAGAATTAAACAAATATTAAAATGGCAAAAGCAAAAACAGCAGACGAAGTAGTACAAGATTTAGTACAAATCGTAAAACAGAAAAGAGAAGAAATAGCGAAAGCAGAAAGACCTAATTGGATAACTAATGGTTCATTCAAATACGCAAAAGGTTCAGCAGAATCATTTAATTTGCAAACAATTTCAGATGTGAATGTATTTATTAATGCATTGGCTTTCTTAATTGATAGAGAGAAATCGTACAAATTGGCTTGTGAACAACTAGGAGTTGAGTCAGATTTTGATTGGTTTGGGTTTTCAGTAGCGGATTGGTCGTCAGATTTTAAGACGAGAATCACTAAGATTCAAATTACTCAAAAGAAGAAAGAACTTGAGGTATTCGAAGCAGATTTAGATGACTTAATCTCTCCAGAGAAGAGAAGAAAAATGAAGATAGAAAAAATAACAAAAGGGTTAACACAAATATAAAACAAATAAAATGATTCAGAACAAAGTATACAGACTTAAACAACCATTCACATTGATGGACGGTATGAACTTTAAGGGTGGAGAAGAATTTCACATAGTAACGGATGTAGTGTATATGCAAGGGGCGATGTTGCCACCAGAGATGCAAGACATGTTCTACAATTGGATTACAACAAATCCAGCTTTATTTGTAGATGATACCAGAAATCTTTAAGAACACATGACACCATACATTATAGCAATCTTATTCGCAACAATAATCTTCCTTCTAGTTTTAGGGGGTGGAAAGAAACTAAGATTAAAAGTAAAATCTATCAAAGGTGGAGAACCATTCACCGTTGAGAAGAAAGAGTCCTCAAAAGGAAACGACTTTTTAGATTGGTTTTATTATGATGCTGACGGTAAATCTATCGAGGATGAAAATCTAAAGAAGATGATATTCGAAGCATTTAGCGATGAAGATTGGTATGGTGCTTATGAGTTCTATACAAAAGCAGATAGTACAGTAACGGTTGAAGAACCTAAGGAAGAGACTGCTTAAAACACCACAATTTTAAATATTTAATAAATTTATGTCAAAATTATTTGGCAAGTTGATTTATTATCAGTATATTTGCAACTGAACATAAAAACTAGATGTTATGGTTACAAAAGAAAACGGATTAAGATATGCTAAATTAGTACACGTTTCAGTAGAAAACGGACTTACGGCACAAAGTAATAAGGTTTACATCATGGAAGAACAAAGTGATGGTAAAATCAAATGTGAATACGGAAGGGTTGGTAAAAACCTAACTACAGTATTTAAAGGTTCACATGAGTGGGGTAAAATCTATTCACAAAAGACATCAGCAAGAAAAGGTTACAAGGATATGACTGAAATGACCTTTGAGACCGAAGAGGTTGTTGATGATAATGCACCAAAGAAAAAGTCTACTGTCGCTGACATCGCTGACAAGACTGTAAAGAGTGTGTTCGATGATTTAATGGCATTCGCCAACAAGTCGATTAAGAAAAACTATAAGGTAACTCAATCTTCTGTAACAGAGGCACAAGTTGATGCTGCACAAGAAGTTATCACTAAGGCTGTTAAAGCCCTTAAGAAAGGTGTTGATATCAAAGTAATCAATGACTTACTTATCGAATTATACACAATCATCCCAAGAAACATGAGTGATGTGCGTGACCACTTGATTAAAGCTGCTGACAAGAAAGCTGACTTGGATTTCGCAAAGGATTTATTATCTAACGAGCAAGACACTCTTGATACAATGGCTGGACAGGTAAAACTTATCAAACAACAACGTGAAGCAGCGAAAGATGCTAAAGATGATAGTAAAGATGCTGTTAAAACACAAGATATCACTATCCTTGAGCAAATGGGTCTTGAAGTATCGGTTGAGACTGATAAAGATTCATTAGCATTGGTTAACAAACTAATGGGTCCTAATAAAAATCAAGTTAAGAGAATCTTAAAGGTTGTTAACAAGAAGACACAGAAAGCGTTCGATGCTAACTTAAAGAAAGCTGATAACAAGAAACGTAGATTGTACTGGCATGGTAGTCGTAACGAGAACTGGTTTAATATTATCCAAACTGGTCTTATGATTCGTCCTTCTGGGGCAATCCACACTGGTTCTATGTTTGGTGACGGTATCTACTTTGCTGATAAAGCACAGAAGTCTATCGGTTACTCATCATTCAACGGTTATTGGACTGGTGGTAGAGCAGATAAGGGTTACTTAGCTTTATTTGATGTTCATTTAGGACACGAGAAAGAAATCCTTCACCACAACTCTAGCTGTTACTCATTAAGTAAGAAAGTATTAGCTAAGGATGGATACAATTCAGTATTCGCAAAGGGTGGTGCTGACCTTAGAAACAATGAGTACATCGTTTATGATGGTGCACAGTGTACAATAGCTTACTTAGTAGAAATAGGATAATATGAAAAGATTTCAAGAATGTAATTGGGTGGTAAGGCTTTGGAGATTACGACATTATGTATATATTCCATTCAGATTCTTAAGGTATAAACTACGTGGTGGAGATGATTTTCCAACTAATAAAACACTTTGGAATGTATTACTAGGTTCCGCACAATGTGATATGAATTGGACTTACACCCAAGAAGAAGTAAACGAATATATAAATAAAAAGAGAGAGAAATTATGATAGACTTAAAAACAGGTTACGATTGGTGTCTTGAAGCCAACATGAGAATTCTTGACTTATTCAACAGTGAAGAAGAATGGTATTACACAACACCAGTAAATAAGGAACACTTTCTAGATTGGTTAACAGTTAAGAAGGTTAAACCTAATTCAACCCCAAGAAAGACAGAATTATTCTTGGAGTACAGAATGTACGGTATTGTACCTTATAACATCTCTGGTATCCAAGCTGGTATCCAATTTGGGCACGGTGTTGTTGAGTATCAACAAAATGCAAGAGGTATGGGTTCTATCGAAGACATCTACAATAAGTGGGCTGTTAATGATAAGACATTCATTATCTGTAACGGTGGGACAACTAACGAAGACCCTAACGACAAGTGGTATGGTTCAATGCAACAACGTAGAGATGCGTTAGCTGAAAATGATATCATATTTGCTGAGTTCAGAGAACCAGACTTAAACAATGCATTATCAGCTGTTGTATTCCTTGTCGATGAAAGAGTATTCAACGATGAGTTATACCCTAACTATGTTGACATGCCTTATCCATGGCAAGACAAAGGAAGGGGTTACAAACCTAAAGAAGCTGAGGTTGCTAAATGGGAGACTGAGAACGCAAAGAACCGTGAGAGATGGGTTGAGAAGATTGGTGGTCCAAAGAATGACTTCCTAAGAACCTTTGCAAACAAACATGTATTAAGATTAGCAAATAACTAATGACTAACGAAGAAATGCTAGAACTAATCCGAAAGGATAGACCAGAACAAGTTATTCATGAAGTAATAAGCTACAAGAAAACAGATAAACTAGGATGGACATATGAAGTAACTGTGGACATGGCACAACCATTTATGGAAACTACCGTGAAGCATGTGAAGATAACATTACCTTATCCGCTATCAGATTTCCTTGAATTGGTTGAGATATCTAAAAGACATGAACAAAATATAAACAAAGATGAGACAAATTAAAGAGGAAATATTATATTATTGGGAAACTTGGCAATCACAACCACGGGATGCTAAAAATTGTGTATATTGTTTAGTAGGTGGATTTATTATCGGGATGATACTTGATTATCATAATTTAATTTAAACAAAGATGAGTAAAGAATTAGAAATTATAGAATTGATAAGGAAAGCTATTGAAGATAGTGATGTAGGTGAACCAACACCAATGATGATGGACCCAAATACATTCAATAGATGTGTAGGGATTATGGTTGATACGGAAGATGGTACTAGGTTGGGATATACCATTGTATTAAATGATGTAAACCAAAACAAAGATGAGTAAAAGAGTATATAAGGTATGTTGTTGTGATACAATAAAGATATTATTATTGGAATATGGCTTCCCACCAAAGGAATACCTATTAGAAGAAAGTAAGGGTGGGTTAATATTGGAAAATGATGAACTATATTGGTTGGCACCAGACGATAAAAAATGGTTGGTAGAAATTGAAGATATCACAAACGAAAGGGGTGTTGTTCTAACACTTGGGTAAAACAAAGTAAAGATGAAAAACGAAAACACATATCAAGGGACAATAATCTTTGACCCAAAGGACAGAACTGCGAAACATAAGGCACAAGCTTCATGGAAGAAGATTGCTATGGTTGAGTTCGGTGGAGATATGTGTGAGTACTATGCGTGGTTCATAAAGAAGCATTATGGGATTACCCTTAATCAACCTCTTCGTGGACCACACATTTCATTTATCAATGACCATGTAAACGACCTTAACGGTGGTTTCTATGACAAGAAGAACTCTGGTACTGAAAAGGAAAGACATGCTATGTGGGAAGCCCTTAAGAAGAAGTACCATAAGACCAAGATTGACGTTGTTGTATCATGTGAGGTACAAACTAACGGTGAACATTGGTGGCTTAGGATAGAACATGAACACAGAGTGGGTATGCAAGCCATTAGAGATGAAATTGGTCTTCCTATACCAAACTTAGGTAAGAACAAAGATGGTTCATTAAAACCACTTGGTATTCACTTAACGTTAGGTTATCCAGTTGATGGTAGAGTTAATGAGGAAGAATTCGAACCAGGTGTTAAGAAGGCTGGTAGGATGAATCTTACCAATTCAATGGAAATTTACAAAAAAATCAAGAAAGGGTTAGGTTAGTACATTTATTTTTCGTATATTTGTTAAAACATTAAAACAAACAAGTATGAAAAAGATATTATTAGTATTAGCGGTATTCGCATTAGGGTTAACCTCATGCAGCGTAAACTCATCAGATAACGTTGACATTGACGGTAATGATATGGTTTACTTCAAAGATTCAAGAACTGGATTATGTTTCGGTGCTGTTGCTTCAAGAAAAGCAATGACTGCATCAACAACTGGTTTAGGTGTGACATGTGTTCCATGTAAAGAGGTTGAGCATTTAATAAAGTAATTTATGGATGTTCTAGAATTACTAGTTGGTAAGAGGATGGATGTTATGACTGATATGAAAGTATCGGTTAGACTTGAAATCAAAGAGGTTAAACAGAATAACCATTCACAAGACCTTGAGCCAGCAACACAAGCTAACGATTGGTGGCCACAGAGTAGGGATTGGACAACATTCACTGTTACCTTCACCAACGGAGCAACAAAGAAATTTAATAGTATTAACGAAATAAAGGTTATATAAGATGGGAGGACTAGCACTTAAAAATACATTTACAAGACGGTATCAACGAGATGAGTATGATGCGTTAGAGCAAGAGGTATTCTCTATTGTTCGTAAGACATTCAAAAGGTGTGATACTCCTAGATTCTTTGCATCTAAGGAATCATTCGGTGATATGGACCTTATCGTATCAATGGAAGGGTTTGAATCGGTATCAACGGATAACTCTGGATACATTAGGACATACATAGAGGAAACTTTCAAACCTAATGAGATATTCCATAATGGACATTGTTATTCATTCGATTATAAGGAACTTCAAATAGATTTCATGGTTATACAACCAGAAGACTACGATTCTAACTACCATTACCTTGCGTTTAACGACCTTGGAAACTTTATTGGTAGAATCGCTCAGTCGATGGGATTAAAGTACGGTCAAGAGGGTCTATGGTACAATCATTTTCAGAATGACCAGAAGGTTGGTAAGATTATGATATCCAAGGATTATCCAAAGATATTTGCATTCCTAGGTCTATCTTATGAGAAATGGGTTGAGGGGTTTGATTCACTTGAAGAAATCTTTGAGTACATCATCCAATCTCCAAACTTTGACTCTGAGTTATATCAAATGTCGAACCTTAACAAGATTAACCGAGAGAGAAATCTTAAGAGGAAGTCATACATGAGTTTCTTAGATTACATTGCTAGGAATCATCCTAATGTGTTTGGACCAGAGTATGATAAAGCTAAGGTTCTTAAAGATGCATCCAACTTCTTCGAATGTGATGTATTCACTGAGATTAAGCGATATGAGTATGAGCATGCAGAAAGTGCCTATGCTAAGGCTAAGTTCAATGGTGGTATGGTAATGAATAAGTACGGACTTAAGGGTAAAGACTTAGGTGAGGCTATGGATTACTTCAAAGAAGCTATTGAAGAACAAGAGGGTAATTACAAACAATTCATAATTCAAAAACCGATAAAAAACTTATTTATCATATTTGAGAACGTTATGAGACATAAGGTAACTCATGGGTAGATTTTAAACGAAGGGATTCCCAGAATCGATGAGCATTTGGAAGGTATCGTGACCTTTCTGACAGTCGTTAGAGAAGTTCGTGATATCTTCGCTCGTCAATTCGAACCATTCACCTTCCATACGCTTAGTTGAGTGTATTCTATGCATCCACCCCTCGACTTTAACGTGATGTTCAGTCTCAAATAAATGAATTACTTCTATCTTTTTTGGATTACCTGTTTGAAGCGGTGCGATACGTTTGTCGATACTTCCTCTAGTCCAACCTATCTTATATCTATCTTCGTCTGGTATGCCTACGCAGTATACTTTTCCCATAATTTTAAATATATGAATTTTCCATGAATATGTAAATATTTATTAGTAAATTTGTAGTATGACAGCAGATGAGATTATTGAGATATTATCATCAGATTATAACTTTAAGGTTATTGACGAATTAGATGGTAATGGTAAGGATGGGAGAGAATTGACACTAGAATTTGATAAGGTGCATGAAATAACCCTAGATAAACTAAACAAAGCGTTAAAACCACATTGCAAATTCATACCACACATCGTGGTCATCACAAACATAGTTGCTATTCTTGTCGATTTACATGAACCTCATATTGCTTAACGGCTCTAAGGATTCCAAATACTGGTTCGAATAATGGTTTAATGATAGTACCAGTTACTCTAGTTGGTTGATTATTAACTCTAAGTAACTCTTCCTCATATTCATGTTGAGATAAGAACATAAAGTATCTTGACTTAAATAAGAAGTCATCAGCATTGGTATTCAACTTAATAACGATAGGAACTGTAATATTATCAAGACTATCAGAAATCTCCCTAGCAAAGTTAGCTAGTTCCTTTGGATTATCTTTAACTTCTTTATAACTTATAATCATTTGTAGTAAGAATGGTGAGACCTTAGCGAAGTCCTCAGCAGCATACTTATCAGAAGTCCAACTTTGGATTATCGACTTAGGTGCATATGTGAAATCAAACACACCACCTTTACTAAGGTCATCTGCGATATCATCATATTGTGTTAGTAAATCATTCATTGACATTACATCACCTCTATAAGCTGTACCTTCTGGTTGAAGAACATCTGGATAAGATGACATACAACCCTTAAGTGTTTTCATTGCTTCAACAAAGGCTGGTCTAAGTGCTCTACCATGATGGTAGGTTGTGAATTGGTCAATTAGTTTAAGGTAAGCATCTTCGGTAGGTGTATTCTTTTCAAAATCATCACTACCAGATAATTGAGGGTCAAATAATTCATTACCAAACTTAACAAGACATGCTTGTGCCTTTCCTTCTAATAAAACAGCTTCATATAATTTTCCTAATTTCATAATAACTCGTTAATTTTATTGATTAATTTTCTAGAACGACCATTTAACCATTTATCATTTAGATAAGCATCTACTTTGATAGGAGAATTATCGACTCTAATTACTTCATGTTCAGTACCAAATTCTGACATTTGATTTAAGTATTCACCCTTAAACAAGAAATCTTTAGGAGTTGCTTTATACTCTAAGATAACTGGTATTCTTATATTACTAAGCTTCGGTATTATATCACCAAGTGTTGATTCATCAAAATCATATTCATTTGTTAACTGATTTAATTTTTCAGCCTCACCAAAAGCCTCAGCAACACTTTCATATTCACTCCAACTTTGAATTGGGCTATGTGCTCTATATACGAACGGTGCTGTTTCATTATAAGTTGGTAGTTTACCATTCTTAATAAATTCCATTATTGGTGCACTAGTTCCCCTAAATACCTTTTCCGTTTTGGGTCTTAGTATTTCTGGGTATGTTGACATACAACCTTGAAGGTCACTTATCGCTTGTTCTATTTCTGGTTTCATATTCTCACCGAAATCAAAGTCGGTAAAGTTATAAACAGCCTTAGCATGTTTGTTCTCAATACCAGTGTTCTTCTCATCACCACCTAATTGGTCTCCAAATAACACTTTACCAAACGTGGCAACACAACTTTCAGCTGCACCTTCTAATAAAACCGCTTCGTATAATTTTCCTAACTTCATGACTATAAATATTTACTAATCTATTAAAAATACCTATAATTAATAAAAAAGATTATGGATAAGAAAACAGAGATTATTGAGATTATTAATAAGTTGAGTGAGTTTCCTGGTAAGAAACAAGAAACCGTAAAGAATCAACAATATGAAGCAGCAGCTAAATTAAGAGATGAGGAAAGAGCCTTATTAGAACAATTGGACGAAGTAAGTGGTGTGAATGACTTCTATCATAAAGTGTATAATACAGAAAAAGTACTACAACATTTAGACATTCTTGTCAATTCAACAGAACAATTAAAGAAACTTAGACCAAAGTTTAATGAAGTATTTGAAGATACGTTTATGTTTGATAAATACCTCGTAAAGCTTTATAAACAAAGGGATGAGGCTTACGAAGCAGTGTTAGAAATAAGGCAACTTATAAAATAATTTTAAACTTTTTTAAAAAAAAGGTTGATTATTAAAATACTTTTCGTATATTTGCAGAGTATTTAATAAACAAAGGGAGAAATCTCTTAACTAAAAATTTAAACAATGCAAACAGTTAACAACATATTATGTCTTGGTTCATTACTAGTCTTACTAGTGGGGATGTCGGGCTATGTTGTTTCGTAAGCGAAAATATATACAACATTTTAAAGCCCGATGCTGAAAAGTAATCGGGTTTTTTTATGTCTAAAAATTAGTAAAATGAAAAGAATAACAAAGAAAATAAAATTTAAACTATTCAGAGTTGGATGCCGTCATGACTTCAAAAGGTTTGCTTTCTATCATGTAGCAAACAAGGGAATTTATAGCTGCACTAAATGTGATAAGAGAAAAGAAGTGTATTACTAAACAATGCGTACGTGGCCGAGTGGTCGAAGGCAGCGGTCTGCAAAACCGCTTGGAGAAATCCTCATCGTTGGTTCGAATCCAACCGTACGCTCAAAAAGAATAATGGTCGGGTGACCGAATGGCTAGGTAGTTGGCTGCAACCCTTCTTATACTGGTTCGAACCCAGTCCCGACCTCTAATACTAACAATAACCTAAAAACGAAGAAAATGGGGTAATTAGAAACACGACAATGGAGTTCAAAAGAGAATTCTTGTCACACAGAGATGAAACGGGTAGAGAAATTGTCTACTATCCAGAAACAGGAAAGAAGTACTTTATAGAGTACATTCAACCTAAAGGGTACAGAACCGATTGGGGTTCATACAATCCTTCAACTGGAAACATTGAAAATAAGAAAGGTGCTGGTAAATATACAGGTGGTATCTTAGCTGAACAGTCAATGATAACAGTAGAGAATGGCTTTGAAGAGATTATTGAAGGAGATGGTGGTTCACCATACGCAACAATCGAAGCAATGCACGAAGAATGGAAAAGAAATAATAATTATTAAAAAATAGAAAAGATGGAAACAATAGAAATGCCACACAGAGTTGTGGAGATAGTAAAGGGAAATACAGCTAACTTAGAGTTCTGTAGAAGTGGAAAGTTATTCTACTCAGTATGTGTGGGTTCTACCAAATATACCTTCCCAATTGATGTAACAGATAGAGCAGAGGTTGGCGATGCAACATTCGAACTGACTGATAGGGCTTCCATCTTCATGAGGTACATCAATAAGGCTATCAAGGCATTAGAAGGGGATAACCCAGATGCCATGATTAGATGGGAGACCATCTAATCTAAATTGGACTGTAACTCAGAGGCAGAGTGCTACTGTAACATGGTAGAGGTCGGGATTTCGATATTCCCCAGTCCAACTAAAATTATTATATGACTAGAAAAAAAGGAACACGATTTAGGTGAAGCACAATAGCTTAACACTTAAATTATGAAAAAACTAAAAAGAAGAAAAAACAAAAAAACGTTACTCCTAACAAACAACAACAAGGAGTATAAAAAAGCACTAAGAGAACTAGAAGGAAGTGGATGTCCAATTTGCCCTATCAACAGAGGGTGTAACCGTAACAGGGATTATGACAGAAGCTGGAAGAACTTTCGAAAAACTCAATGGAAAGAGTAATCTTTCCACGCTTGGCCGAGTGGTGGAATTGGTAGACACGCATGTTTAAGGTGCATGTGCTGAAAGGCGTGAGGGTTCGAGTCCCTCCTTGGTCACAAATAAAATATTGCGGGATGGTGTAATTGGCTAACACGCTGGGCTCATAACCCAGAGACATCTAATGCTTGTAGAGGTTCGAGTCCTCTTCCCGCTACAAAACGCTTCTATAACTCAGCGGTTAAGAGTGCTTCCCTTACACGGAAGAAGTCGTTGGTTCGAATCCAACTAGAAGTACAAATTGTTTGGTGGTGGAATGTAGACACGCCTCGACAACCTGTGGTGTCCTTTAGATAGAGGTCTAACAAATTAGGACGTGTGAGGACGAAACTCACCCAAACAATAAATGGCCCCATGGCGTAATGGGAGCGTACCGTCTTTACATGGCGAGGGCGAAGGTTCGATTCCTTCTGGGGCTACAATGATTATTGAGTGTAAATATATTATCGATGAAAGGACTAACGAAACAGTATGTCCAATTATTATAATGACACTCGTAACGGAAGAAGATAAGAAAATGGTAACACCAGATTGGAAGATGTGGTCTATCATTGAAAAACTTACAAACGTTGAAGTAATACATTAATCACACGGGGGTGTGGTGAAACGGAAAACACGCTGGGTTTAAGCCCCAGTGGGCATTATGCCCTTGAGGGTTCGACTCCCTTCGCCCCTACAAATGGCCTCGTGGCGAAATTGGTTCACGCAGCACGTTTAGACCGTGTATCCGAAAGGACTGAGGGTTCGACTCCCTCCGAGGCTACTACCGTTCAGTCAAACGGCATGTTCAGTGACAATGAACATGCTCTCAGACTGAACACCCACTCATGGCCGAGTGGTGAAATTGGTAAACACAGGGGACTTAAAATCCCCCGCTCCGAAAGGGGCTTGTGGGTTCGAGTCCCACCTTGGTCACTTTTAAATATTGTATGATATTTATATTATATGAAAGATATTATTAAACGATTGGTTAAAGAAGCATTAGAGACAGAAAAGAAATCTATCTCTAGAAACTATATGAAAGGTCTATTAAAGAACGTTCATAACAACTTAGGTAAGAAATATCTTAAAGCTTGGATTAATAGAGGTACTGGTGATATGGTGGAATTGTCACCAAGAGAGTACAATCTTCTTAAGTTAATTCAACAAGGTGGAATACTTCCAAAACAATTTCATTCAAAAAATTAGGATTATTGAAATCTTTTTCCTATATTTGTATCAACAAAGGGATAAACCTCGATATTTATTAATAAGTGGTTTGTTTATAACTTAACTTAAAACATACGATTATGATAGCGATTTACTTGATTATTTTATTAGTAGCAGTTAGAGCGATAGAGACACGTTTATTCTTAAAGAGAGTAAGCAAAGCTTGTTACAAGTATGATTGGAAAGTAATCAATGAGAATCCCGAACTTCTTTTAATTAAGATGGCTAACAAGGATTATCATTTAACTCATGGTTGGTCAGCGTACAATTTCCTTTTCTTGAAAGGTCCAAGTCCGTTGAGTATGTTTTTATCGTTTAAGTCTATGACTATTGAGAACCAATATAATAACGAAGTAGTAGATAGATTAAAACAATATGAGATTATCTGAGATATACATGAAAGAAATAGTTCTTAAGGAATTCTGGAGAGGGGTTCAAGAGGACTTAGACATAAACGAAGGTGCTGATGCTGGATTAACAGACCTATTAGCAAAATCAAATTCAATAATATTCGACAAGTTTCAAGTTGACCCAAAAGAACAAGTATATTCTATTGTAGGTTCAGCTAGACTTTACCTTTACCCAACACTTAGAAAGGCATTTGACCTTACTGGTAGTATTGGTGACCTTGATATGGTTTTCCCAAGAAAGGAAGATTGGGTTAACGCTGGATTAGAAGAGAATTGGAATAAAGGTGGGATATACAGACCAACTGACGATGGTTCAATTGAAGCATTTAACGTTTGGGACCCATCAAAAGCGGGTGGTGCATATGCCGATGTAAAGGTAAGACCAACCAACCAAGTAGTTGCCGATAGTACATTAATAAACGGTTATTACTTTATGAGTCTTGAAGATATAATGGATTACAAGACATCATTAAATAGAGATAAGGAAAAGGACGTTGTAGAACTAATTACTCAATATCAAAAGGGTGATATTAAGAGTAGGAGAGAACTACTAATTAGGATAATAAGACTGATAGGTGTAGGTAAAGCAAAAGAATTTTTAGGTATTGTTGGAAAATAAAAACCGCTGAAACCCCAGTAAAAACGGGGATTTTAAAAAAAGATTAAAAATAATTGAAAAAAATAGTTGATAATTAAAATACTTTTCGTATATTTGCAGAGTATTTAATTTAAACAGGGAGAAATACTCCCACAAAAAATAGAAAAAATGAGAAACTTAACTAACATATTTGATTTTGCCTTTGAGGTAGCCGAGGATGATTGCATCTTGGGAAGGTCGAATATTGCCATAAGTTAAGTATCTAAACATATACAAAACTAAGCATTATAAGCCTTCCCGAAACGGAAGGCTTTTTTTGTGCTTAATAATTTGCGGCTTAAGCTAACTTGGTAGAAGCACTAGTTTGAAACGCTAGGGGAGTCGGTTCGAAACCTACAAGTCGCACAAAACTCGGAAGAGTATAAAGTTCATTGACATCTTGGTTTATTTGCTCCGTTCGTCTAACGGCTAGGACGACAGGTTTTCGACCTGTAGATGAGAGTTCGATTCTCTCACGGAGTACAAATATGGGTGTATAGCAAAGATGGTCTATGCGTTCGGCTGAAAACCGAAAGATACTGGTTCGATACCAGTTGCACCCACCATATGCTGCGTAATGCAATTGGGTGAGCGACTGGGCTTTCACCCCAGCCAATTATAGGAGAGTGGGTTCGATTCCCACACGCAGTACCAAGTGTCAGTTTCTGGTGGTTCTGAACGAAATAAAATGCTACCAAACTTCGCCCGTTCGACAAGCGGTCTAAGTCACCACCCTTTCAAGGTGGAGTCACGGGTTCGAATCCCGTACGGGTGACAATAATATGGATAGTTGGTCTAGTCTGGTCTAGGATGTCTGCCTGTCACGCAGAAGGTCACGGGTTCAAATCCCGTACTATCCGCTTAAGTAGTTTACTGGTTCTATGTCAAAAACCATGTACACGGCTTGCTGGCTGCCTAGGAGGTAAGACTTCCCTGTCACGGATGTAGCAAAAGGGTTCGATTCCCTTGTGAGCCGCTAGTAAGAAACACAGGTTCGATTCCTGTACTGTCCTTTGGGGCGGTTAGTTTAAGTGGCGAAAACACTTACGTTACGGGGCAGCATGTACCAAGGCTGGCGATAGACATTTGCAATGTCCATGTGGTGGGTTCGATTCCCATCTGCTCCACAATCGGTCTTATGGTCCAACGGCTTAGGATACCCGACTGTCTATCGGGGGGTGAGAGTTCGATTCTCTCTAGGACCGCAACATAACAATATGGGGATATGGTGAAACTGGCTATCATCGTTGACTTGCACTCAGCAGTTCCGAGTTCGAACCTCGGTATCTCCACTCCTAAAATTTAGTACAATGGGAAAATTAGATAAAAAGAAAAGGAAATTACAAGAAAGAATTGATTTCCTTCAATCAGAATTAACGGCATCACTTACAAAGAAGAGTGGTAAAACAGCGGAAATCAATGTTGGTGAATACCAAAGGAAGATTACTGAACTAAGATTAGAATTATCAAAAATGTAAAATTATGGAAGACTTGGAGGCGATAAGCTAAAGAGAATTCAACACTCAAAGAAAGAGGTTGGTTCTCGTAATGACAGAAAGTTAAAGAAATATTCGGAGAAATTCAATAAGATGTTTGACTTTTATTTAAGTGTATACAGAACGGGCCTTATTACCTTTTGTGGTGTAGGTGTGGAAGTAGACTTTGATGTAAACGGTTCAGACGGTAAGTTTGGATTTAGAGAATATGATAATGGACGGTTCAAACATAGAACACCCGTGACCAGGCATCCAAACATTCTTAAGGGTGTAATCATTGGAAAGAAGGGTTGGGGTCTTTGGGTTGAAACTTGGAGTCAAGGTATAACTGATTGGTCATTTACCAAAGAAGAGATACTATTAGAGTTCGAAAAACGGGATATTGTTATTCCAGACCCATTAATGTTAGAATGGGATAAACTCCTAGAACGTAAGCGTATCAAGAGAAACAGAGATTACCTTGAAAATATTTCAAAAAAAGATTAAAAAAAGTTTGGTGGTTTGGAATAAGTTCTGTATATTTGTACTCAAGAAATTAATAAAACATATTATTAACTAAAAACAAATTATTATGGGTAAATTTAAAGACACGTTAACAGCTTCTGATTCGAAAATCAAAAGCACTAGAGCAGCAAATGTTGAACTAGTAGTAAAAATGGAAGTTGAAGATTTAGTGAGAAAACTTACTAAAGAGAAATTGGCTTTGAGTTCAAAAATTGATAACCTTACAGATTTAGGTCCAGACAATTCAACAAGTCTTAGACCAACATCTAAAGATTTCAACGCTGCGAAGTGGGTATCTGAATTACACGAGGCAACTCTTGATTTAGATTTGAAAGAAATCGAATTAGATGCTGCTAAGAAAATCGTTAAAGAGTGGTTCGCTGACGAAGAATAAGTATGAAGACAAAAATCTACTTAGCGAAGTCTAATAGAGCAAACCCAGACCACGTACAAGCGGTTAGGAAAACTCTAAAAGAGTTCGATGTTGAAGTAGTAGAGTACACTGGCGGGGGCTACTCGCATAAACCACTATTATCGTGCGATATGCTTGTAGTACTCCCAGAACTTGCCAAACCAGAGGAAGATTGTGAATATGTTCCTTTAGGTAAGGGTCTCCATGAACAGATATTTGCGTTTGAGAAACATGTTAATAAATGTGACTTATTAATCGTCTACGAATGTGACGAGAGATTTGGACCAACCATTACGGGACTTGACGAAATAGATGTAGCCGACACAGATGATTATGTAAATTATTCGTTTGCGTTGTTGGACCAAGAAGGTGGTGGACAATTAAAGTCTCTTTTAGAGAATAGAGTTGGACACGGTATTACTTCAACGAGTACTTCTAGCGAGTCTAGATATAGATTACTTTTAACTAAGAAATTAAAAGTGAAAAAAAGAAAGAAAAAAGTTGCATAATTGAAAAATTAGTTGTAGCTTTGTTCTAACAAAAGTTCTTTAAGATAATGTTCAAAAAGATTCATTTCTGCAATCAAAACAGATAATGGTCCTAAGGTAGCGATGTTCGTGAAAGCGACTAGTGATTAGTGTTAACACTCACCCTGTGTACTCCCATTTCGGTGGACTAGTATATAAGAGACGTGTAGTAGGTATCCCTTCGGGGTTGAGCCCTTCGGGGTACGAAAGCACTACGAATCCAGTGCCGCACATATGGGTTGGTTAAACGAGGTAGACTCTCGGCCCGAAAAAGTGCGTTAAACGATGGCCGTAACGTTAATATATGTGATTTGGTCTCACATCTAACATGAATCTGTGAACAACAATTGAGCAACTGATATGGGAACCGCATCCAGCAATGGTCGGGATAACGTAAGGGAATGTATAGACTTGTGTAACAAGACAGTAGGACTGAAACCTATAGGATTGTCGCAATGACAAGAACAGTAAAAAGCGTTTATACATTTGCTCGTATACAGGAGACAGTTCTATTTGTCTTGCACGGCTAGAACGGTTACTCAGAAATGAGCATTGGTTAAGACGTGGTTCAAATCCACTCTCCTGTGCCACTATGCTTCCATATTGAAAGGAAGTACGTATGGATGACTTAAGAAACGTCATACGTAACCGAGTTCGAGTCTCGGCATAATGACAAAATTAAGTAGCATGGGTTATCCCTAGTAACACAACTAGCGGGCTACTATATTGGGATACTGGTGTGCATAGCCCCATTGAGGGGTCTATTCTAGATATGCAGAGGGCGTTCGATTCCCCTTGTCCCAACAATAAGTTCATTGAAATAATTAAACAAGTAACTTACTGACTCATGTTGGAGTCGGATGAATAAGTTAAGTGTGATGTATTGCCAAGGGTGAGAACGTCCAAGGAGATGGGGAAGAGATGAACCTTAAAATGTTATTCTTGTTGGTTGAGTCATTCTGTGTATTAGTTTACGATGGGGTTAGCACCCATGTATTCGGGGCGTGTTGTTAAAACCGACAGACGTTGGTGAGATTTAGTTCTTCCGTATAAGTGCCGCATAAACCGTAAAATCAGTATACAGAACAACCATTTACGGGTTTGGGATACAGTGAAATTGTGGGTCTTAGTTATCTTAGCCGTGTTGTGATGATAGATAAAGAAGCAACAACCCACCTTGTTTATATTGAGGGGTAGCTACAGTTGGTAGAGCAACTGGTTGAAAATCAGTGTGTCGTTAGTTCGAGTCTAACCCCCTCAACACATTTATGTTGGTCTTATATGAGTCCTAGGGTAGTACCAACAATTTAAACCTAGGGAAATTGGCGAGTTCGTACGGGAAACTGTAAATACGCATTGGTGATGATAGTCGGAAAATCAGCGGTTCGCCCCGTTGAGTGGGACATGGTTCCCACCGTCTATGGCGACATCACCCGTTACTGTGGGCAAATTGGTAAAGCCACCGCACTGACCCGCCCTTTATCGGGCTAGGCGCAGATTAGTCATCTGGGTTGATGGGGTAAACGTGGGTATCTGACTAGTACTTGTAGGTTCGAGTCCTACCAGTAACACAGCAGTTGCTTGACTTCCGATAGTACAGCAACAACCATTGGGGCATCGGGAAGTCCATGAATGGTGGCGAAGGCAAAGTTAGTACCTTCAACGTTAGAGTGCCAAAACGCTATGAAACGAAGCTTATGGTGACATAAGTGGGAGCCAAATCTCTAACAAATGGCGTAGTTGTAAACGTGGGGGGTCATATGCCTACTTGTGGTTCGATTCCACTTTACGCCACAAATGGGGTTATCACGCCTTTAGGGTAAACATTGTTTGTTACTATCAATGTCCTTTGGGTAATAGCGGTAAGTCGGAAATGCAATTCAAGGTGTACATATTAGTACTAGTTACACACTACTTGATTTGTAAGTTGATAATGTTGGTTCGAGTCCAACTAACCCCACTAATGTAGTGTAAAACTTGTTACCTTGTAATTAAGAGGTATTCAATAGCATCAGAAACTGAGCAAGACTACATTTTAATGGTCAGAAGCTGTAGGAGCGGTTTATTAGAGACGGGTGTTCGCATCACTCTTTTAAATTATATTAAGTTGGGCGGTGTTACACTCATTTAATATTACGGGGTTCGAGTCCCTGTCTGGCCACTAGCGAGTTCCCACTCGTGATATATGAATAGAAAGATTGTTTCGGCAAATGTAAAAAATTGTTTGATATACAAGGGGTCTAGGTTCGAGTCCTAGTGCGGGTATGGGAACCGTATGGTGTAAGGGTTAGCATGTAAAAAATCAATCTTGCTTCATAGCTGTTACTGTGGGCGGGGGGAAAGCCGTCACCGCAATTTTCGGTGGAGATGTTGGTTCGAATCCAACCAGTAGCACAAGAAGAGTGAGCAGAGACTAGCCGTGTTGGAGCCAAAACCAGCCTTTGGGCCAAAAAGATTGGGCTCATGACTTCTTACTAACGTAAAAATAAACTAAGATTAAAATGGGAGGATTCCAACAAAGAAACGGTGACAGAACCTTAGAGGTTAATAAAGCCGATGTTATTAAGGCTGTTAAAGCCAACAAAAAGGCACATCAAGAAGCGTATGCTAAAGCAGTTGTTGCTTATAAGAAAGAAGCACTTAAACAATTAGCTGAACAAACTAAGAAAGCAGAAGCTGGTGATTTAAAGGTTAGACTTGATTTAACTACACCAGTTGACATGGGAACAAGTTATGATGATATCATTGAAATGTTCGAATTTGATGTTAATGAGGTAATTGAATTAACACAAAGAGAATATAATGAGTACGTTAAAGATAAGACTGAAAGTGCTAGACACGCATTAATGTCTAACTCAATGTATTTAGGAGATTAAAAAAGCGGTGGGTATTAGCTTAGTGGTAAGAGCGTTCGCTTGTGAGCGAGAGACACGGATTCGACTTCCGTATACCCCACAAACAGGGAAAAAGTAAAAAAAGTTTAAAAAAAGTTTGGATATTAATAAAAAATGTGTATCTTTGTAGAACATTAGAATTTATTAATAACTAAAAACAATAAAGTATGGGATTTAAAGACCTTTTCATCAATGATGAAAACTCGAAAGAGGATAAAAAAGAAGTGGTGCAAGAACAGAAGCAAACATCGTTTGCGAGTAAGTTCCCATCATCTGGTCCAACGGCTACACCAGTAGCAGCACCAGTAGCAACTCCAACGGCTGCAACAGCGGCTCCAATTACACCAGATAATCCAGCATGTGCTCCACATATGGATAAAATCATGGGATTATATGAAAAAGGATTTGACAGTCTTAATATGGACGGTTATGATTTCTACGAGTATTTCCAAGCGGTGGTTCAAACGGGTGTTAACAACCCAGCAATGTACACAATGGCATTAACAATGGCACAAACCATGGATAAGTCGGTTACGAAAGAAACTCTTCTTACTCAATCAAATTTCTATATTGAGGAAATCAATAAAGTATATAATGGTTATGTAGCTAACGGTGATGCTAAAAGAACTAGTCTATTAACAGCTAAGAGTAATGAAGAAGCTAAATTAACTTCTGAACTTACTGACATCAATAACGAGATAGCTAGACTGACTCAATTGAAAATCACAAAAGAATCAGAGTTATCAACTATTGATGGTAAATACTCACCAGACATCACTGATGTTGAGTGCAAGTCAATGGCTAACGATATGGCTAAAGAAAGAATCATTGCAACAATCACAACCGTAGTTGACGGAATCAACAAAAATTTATAAATCTAAAAAACAAATTATTATGGAAAACAATTCAATGAGTAAATTACCAATTTTAAAACACTTTGAATCTAGTGATATTGGTAAATCTGTAGATTCATTCAGAAAAGGTGAGAAGGGCCTTTATAACGTCTTCAAAATATTACTAGCGGGTGCAGTATTGTATTTCTCATGGATTTACGTACTACCAGTAGTATTTCAAGCGATAGGACAATTTTTAGCAATAGCTACTACTGGTATCCTTATCGTATTAACAATCTTCATGTTACCAGTAATCTTGAAAGGGATTAAGCGTTTCACGAGGTTCACACACAAGAGTCTTATTAAACATGACCCTTTCGGTGAATTAGAAGAACAAAAAGGTAAGATGTTGGCAAACAAGAAAAAGTTCCAAATGTCTAAGGGTAAAATTAACTCACTTAAACATGACATGGAAGTTGGTGCTGATACAGCGGAGAAAAACGCTAAAGCATTGGAAACTAAGATTGTTGCTGAACAAGCTAAAGCTGCTAAGTATAAAGCAGAAATGGAAGCAATGGTTAAGAAAGACGGACCATCTGCTAAAGGTAGCGACAAGTACGTTGACTTACACTCTAAATTCTTGAAAGTGGTTTCTTCTGCATCTCGTAGAGGTCATGAATTACAACAAGAAAAGGATTTCGTACAGAAGTATGGTACTAGAGGGGCAATCATGAAGAAATTCGGTCAAAAGTTGACAATGGTTGAAACATCTATGGATATCAAAATCTTAGACTTCGATACAACTATCGTTATTCTTAAGAAAGATTACGCATTAGCTAAGTCTATGAAGACTGCAACTGATAGTGTAAGAGAAACAATGACATTCGCTGATGGATGGGAAGTTGAATACGCATTAGATGTTGTAACGACTACAATCGCACAAGATATCGCAAGAACTGCTGGTAACTTACAAGACATCGATTCGTTAACTGCGAACTATTCATTAGATTCTGACGAATTATACGCTGGATTAGATGCATTAACCAACGACATCAACACTGGTAAAGACCCAGGGAGGGCGGCTGGGGGGGGGGGGGGGGGGGGGGGGG
>JAAHTH010000190.1_pt1 | contig 41950 bp, 38 predicted proteins | sample 6116091 | NCBI WGS metagenome assembly JAAHTH01 (sample SAMN13939990, study PRJNA603662) | sponge metagenome | isolation source: marine sponge | host: Mycale hentscheli | place: New Zealand | collected 2006 | reverse complement strand
CGCCCCCCCCCCCCCCCCCCCCCCGGCCCCCACCAACCCAGACCGCATTGACAAAGACAAAAATATTACAAAAGCACGCCAAGACACGATTGCTTGGCACGCCAAGACTAGAGGTGTTGACTCAGAAGATATTATCAAAGACTGGAAGGATGGTCAAACTGAAAAGGTGGCTTGGAAAAATTTCATGTCTTACTGTGCAAAATATGAGGTAGACAAGAGACCGGGACAGTGGTACACTGAGCCAATCCCTGCTGGTTATAACATTATTGGCTTCGATATGCCTATACTAAAAAGACTGTCAGAAAAGTATAAAACTAAAATGCCATTGTCTACGGTCACAAAGATTGATATGATGGATATCCTCTTTACTTGGTTTGAGAACTTAGATGAGCCTAATAGTATGAAACTGGATACTTTCAGAGACTTCTTCGGTCTAAAGGCGAGTGCTCAGGCTCATGAGGCGTTGTCAGACACTATTGATGAGGCAAAGATTATGGTCAAGTTCTTGAAGTTCCATAGGAAACAAGCAAGTATAAGTAAATTTAAAGGCGCATTTAGCAAATGATAACTCTAGACTGTGGATGTCAGTTTGATCAAGATGAAGAAGGCAGAATTGTCTTCAGCACTGACATAACAAAAATGAATATGGAATGTCCAAAGACTTGGGATTTGATCTGCGATGGGAACACAAAAGGTGTTTTTCAGCTTGAGTCCCAGCTTGGGAGATCTTTGGCAAAGCAAGCAAAACCAAAGAATATAGAAGAGCTTTCAGACCTGATTGCCATTATGCGTCCCGGATGTCTTGAAGCTGTAGTGAAGGGAAAGACTCTCACTATGCACTATATTGACCGAAAGCACAAGGTAGACGCGGTAGAGTACTTTCATGAGGCTTTAGAACCGATTCTCAAAAACACTTATGGTATCCTTGTATTTCAAGAACAGGCCATTCTTATCGCCCAGCAGATTGCCGGATTTGACTTGCAGGAAGCGGACATCCTTCGCAAAGCAATTGGTAAAAAGAAGGCTAGCGTTATGGCTGAAGTTAAGAAGTCTTTTATAGAAAAGTCTGAAGATAAAGGTATTGTGACCAGAGAGGAAGCAGAGGAGATCTTCTCTTGGATTGAAAAGTCTCAAAGATATTCTTTCAACAAATCTCACTCTGTTAGCTATGCATACAATGCGTATCTTACAGCATATGCAAAGGCTCACTTTCCGCATGAGTTCTTCACTTCCTATCTGAAGCACGCGGTCGGAAAGCCCGATACATTCATTGAAGTTCAAGAGCTTGTTAATAACGCTAAGATAATGGGCATTAACACAATGCCTCCAAGTATAATTCATATGAATGAAGAGTTCGAACTTATAGATAAGCATCCAAGATATGGCCTTACCAACGTAAAGGGAGTAGGTTCCTCTGTGTTCAAGAAGATGGTAGACTACATGCAGGTTGAGAACATTGACCCTAAAGAGTGCGACTGGTCCTGCTTCTTAATACTAGTATCCCCGAAAGTCAACAAGAAAGCCTTCGAAAGCCTTATACTGGCAGGAGCCTTTGATTGTTTTAAAATACCTAGATCAAAGATGCAGCACCATTTTAATATCGTAAAAGAATTCAGCAAGAGAGAGATAGCTTGGCTCATAGAATACAAAAAACAAAATCTTTCTGACACAACAGAAGAATGCATACAGGCTATGATTGATGCATCACAGGGCAAGGATAAAAAAAGACCTATCTTCAGGAGAGATAGATGTCCTATCGTAGAAGACCTTCTAAGAGCGTATGACAATCCCGGATACCAGCTTTTTGACTCAGCATCTTGGTTGGCTAAACAAGAGCAAGAATTACTTGGAATTGCACTAACATGCAATAAGGTTGATGAGTATAATACTGACAAAGCAAATTGCACCTGCAAGGAGTTCATTGATGGTTTTGAGAGTCAATATGGAGCCGCTATAGCTGTTCAGGTAGAGACTGTTAGGGAATGGAAAATAAAGAAGGGTAGAGCCAAAGGTAAATCTATGGGATTTATAACGGCTGGAGATACTAGCTGCATACTTGACAATATTACAGCTTTTTCTGAAGAATGGGAAAAATATAAGAATCTTCTATATGAAGGAAACACTGTACTCATTAGGGGAAGTCGTGATAAAAATAGAGGCAGTTTTTTGGTAAAAAGAGTAGAACAGCTAACAAGTTAGATTGAAAAGGACGTTATAATATAGTAATGGATGATCTCATTGAACAAAATATGGGCCTCGTTGTGTCTGTTGTTAATTCCTTTAACCCGAAAGGACAAGAGGAGAAGGAACAGTACATACAAGCTGGCAGGATTGGTCTTTGGAAAGCTTTAAAAAAGCATGACCCCGATAAGTCTGCCTTGTCAACATATGCTTGGAACCCTATAAGGTGGGAGATTATTAAAGAAATAAAGTCTGTCAAGTCATCAAGGTACTTCTCGGCAGGGACTGTAGAGAAAGAAGAGTACTCTGTTCCAGAAAACTTTTGGGAAGTATGCCCCAACGTTCTCGAAGAAGAGGAGTGTGAAATACTTGATTTAAGAAGAATGGGATATACTCTACAAGAAATAGCTGACATACTCGGTAGAGGAAGGTCTTATGTAAAAAGACTTATATACAAGGGTATTCAAAAGATAAGAGAAGCAAATGTCTAAAAAAGTTTTATTCTTAACTGAGTCAAGCCATCTAGCCTCCGGCTTCGGTACATACTCAAGAGAAATTATAAGCAGACTACATGCTACGGGCAAGTATGATCTAGCTGAATTTGCATCATACGGATCTCCCGAAGCTGGCAAATCAGTTCCTTGGACGTACTACAATAACTCTCCTGAAAACGAGGAGGATCATAAAGCCTATGGGCAAAGCCAAGCAAACCATTTTGGAATTTGGAGGTTTGATCAGGTCTTGTTGCACTTCAAACCGGATATTGTGATAACCTACCGAGATCCTTGGATGGATGAATGGGTCAGACAATCTCCTTTGAGAAAGTATTTTCATTGGTCTTGGATGCCAACCGTAGACTCTGCGCCTCAAAAAAGAAGTTGGCTGGACACTTTCTCTACCTGCGACTCCATCTTTGCCTATTCCGAGTATGGGATTAAGGTACTGGAAGAGCAAGGAGGGGGAAAGATACCTATAATCGGATGTGCTTCTCCGGGTATACACCCAGATATATATAAGCCAGTAGAAGACAAAAGAGCTCACAAAAAGTCTTTAGGGATTCCTGAAGATAGTTTTATCGTTGGCACAGTCATGAGGAATCAGACTAGAAAACTATTTATAGAGCTTATGAAATCTTTTAGGATATTTTTGGACAATGCGCCAAAGGAGATAGCAGACAAAACATACTTGTATCTACACACTAGTTATCCAGAAAAATCTGGTTGGGATATAGAAGGAGGCATAATAGAGTATCAGCTTGGATCAAAAGTTCTGAATACCTATAGGTGTCGCCAGTGTAAAAGCTGGAAAGCTTCAAAATATGATGGAGTTATAAGCGGATGTCTTAGATGCGGACATAGAACCTCTTTTATGCCAAATGTCTCCGATGGGTTAGAAGTAGATGAACTAGTAAGTGTATATAATCTTTTTGATCTTTATGTTCAGTATGCTATCTGTGAGGGGTTTGGTATGCCTCAAGTAGAGGCTGCTTCTTGTGGTGTCCCGATAGCGGCAACAAATTACAGCGCCATGGAAGATGTAGTTAGTCATACATCTGGATTTCCAATCTCTATAGATAAGATGTTTAGGGATATGAATACTGGTGCAGATAGAGCTTATCCAAGCAATGCCCATCTAGCACAGATTATGGAAGAATACTTTTCAAAAGATCAGTCTTATAGAGACACAAAGTCTAAAGAGGCTAGGATCGGGGCGATCAAAAGATACGACTGGGATAATACAGCTAGGGTATGGGAAAATCACATAGACAGCTATGTTCCTCATGAATACCAAGGAAAATGGGACTCCCCTCCTACGTTATTGAATATACCAGAAAAAATTCCAAGCTTCGACATGCATCAAGACTTTGTCAGTTGGTGTGCAGCAACAATGCTAGATAGCTTTACTATGAACACTGAGGCTAATGGATATCAGATGATGAGACAAGTAGACTCCTTAAATTATGGCTGTGACATACACAACAATCTAAGTCCTGTAAGTAGACAAATCATATTCAATAGCTATAAAAATAGGGCAGCTAGATTAAACGAGTCTGAGAAAGTAAGATGCGGTATGCTGCCTCTAGCTGACATAGGCTATGTACATGAATAAAGAAAGAACAAGAATGTATAATGGAATAGTAATATGTAATACAAACTCATCAGGTAGGAAAGAGTTCTTTTCGGACAATATGATAAAGTCCCTGAAACTTGATGACAGGCTAAATATATTAGTTCAGTCTCTTGATCGGTATGATTACTCAAAAAGTATCAAGTTCGATCCTGACTTTGTGATCCAAGATTATCACCAAAATGACTTTTGCATAATACCTGATACTCTTAATATAGGAATTGTAGAAAATGTATGTAAGGACTCATGCTCGGACAATTTGAAATTTTTAGACTATGCCGTTGTTAGAACTGAACAGCAGAAAGCACTAGCAAATGACAAGATAAGTGCTTTACGAATGGAAAAAGTAGCAATAATAAAGCCAACACTACACTTTGAAGCACCTATGGAGTACAATAAAAATGTCATATCTAAATTTATATTTTACTGCACGTCCATGGATAATATTAAGGGCGCTCTCTACGCATTTTTTAATGCTTTTGGAATCAATGACAATGTGGCATTTGGCATATATCACCATGACTCAAATGAAGTGTACAACTTGGTTCAATCCATTAAAACAGAACTAGATATGTATAACGGGGCTGACAGATATCCAGAGGTAATTATTTTCCCAGATTATCATATCGCCCATCAAAAAGGACACTGTTACTTGGATTTGTCATCTACACACCTGTTAAATGAACAGACTATGATTGCCACTAAGTTTGGAAATCCAATAGTTATTTGTATAGGTAATGGGTTGCAACAATGGCTGCTTAAAGAATGTACCTATGTTACAAGAGCTGATGAAGGCTATTTAGACAAAAACATTCGGGGCTTTACTGTTAACAGTCCGGCTCTGAAAAAAATCTTAACGTCTATTTTTAAAGACAGGGAAGACTTCTTAAAGAAACAACTTGCTTGCTCAAGTTCATCATCAAAGAACATATTTAGCTACGATAGTTCAAGAAGCTTAGGGGAATTTATATGTTCGGTAATATAAACAGATTAGGTAACAAAGATAGGAAGATAGAAGTACTTGCCGTGAGCTCTCATCATGACGAATACTTAATATCCCTATCAAAAATTCCAAACTTAGAGATTTCTGTACATGGAAAATGGCAAGAGGACATTTCTAAAACCCCTGAGAATATTAGAATCATAAGAAACACTGGGCTTCCTCATGGCAAATATTTTTTTGATTATCTACTGTGTTTTGGTCAGGCACAAAATGTTGAAGTCTCCAATAGACTTAAGCATATCGTCAACTGTCCCTTGATACATATTAGAGATTCATCGGAACAGACTGGAATGGTGCACCCTTTTGGAATGAAGCCGCCTAATTCCCAAGATATACAATCAGACCAAGTTGTTTACATAAGAAGTTATGCTTCAACAAATAACTCTCAAAACATCATACCCAAGATGATCAACGTAAGAGACTTGATCGAAAAAGATCCAGAGTCAATATGTTTCTTCGGAAATACAGCACAGCATCTAATTAACACATACGTCAATATATTAAAACCATACAAGCATACTAGTTTTTCTACTGACAACCTAACAAAATCAGAGATCTTCTTAGATACTACAGTTGGAGTATCAACGTATTCAGAGATGGCTTTAGAATATGGATGTAAAATAGTTGCCCCATATTCCTTAGATATGGAGTCTTTCGCTGGAGACTCATGTTTCCTGTACAATGGGTTTGAAGAACTTGAAGGAGCTATAAACAGGGCGCTAGAATCAAAGATAGACAAGTTTTCTATACTGCAGAAGTCTTCTGAAGGTCTGTTAAGTGAGAATGACTTTATTAAAGAATGGGAAAGGATACTTAGATGAAACTTTTTATATTTTCTGGAAAAGAGCAAAATGTAATTCCGGGTCAGGCAGGAAAGAACGATGTAGTTTTAGGACACGAGATATCAGAGGCCACCGACTTTTTCTACGATTCTGTTGAAGCGTATGACTTTCTTGAGGTGCATCCTGAAGAAAACTGCCTACAGATCCTGCTGTCTAAAGTTACCGCAGGAGGTAAACTTTTATTGCAGGGAACCGAGATATATAGAGCTACGGAAATGTTGGATAAGGGAAAACTGGGAACAAATGACTTCTCAATGATTGTGACAGGGGGCAGAGTTAGGTGCAATAGCGTACATGAAATTGTAAACGAATTACAACAAAGTGGTTTTGAAGTTAAGTTTGCAGGAATCACGAACCACTACTATACTATAGAGGCTAGAAGAAAATGAAAATAAACCAAGTACATACTATCTGTCGAGACTGCGCCTTTGCTGAATATGTGGATGGGAAGCCTATGGGATGTTCAGCGGGCAGATTAAAAGTATATCAGGACACTGGTGCAGAGATTCTTGAAGCATACGATGACGATGACAAAGAATTTTTTGTTATTAATGATAGAATATGTGTTTATCATCGAGAAAAAGAATGGGCAAAACAATTTTCTAGCTCTGAAGTCTTGAATATTGTAGAGTCGCAGATAAAAAGCCCTTATGCGCTTATTATAAATTTTGATAAGGATTCTACTATAGAAGGATTAACAAAAACTTTGAGTAGCCTTGCTGTACAATTTAACAGTCCAAGCTATATAACAATAAATAACTGGGTCGTAGAAAATGTTTATGCCCTAAATAAGAATATCGAGAATGCTATAAGTTCTAGTGGTATTGTAGGAATCAAAGGAAAATGGCAAATAAAAACGATATTAGATTCTGATACAAGTTTTCGATCCGCTATAGACTTTGCGTTTGACACTTTCAAACATATCTCAAAATTCCATTTTTATATATATGTAAACTCCGGTCAAATTTTTCCAGAATCTTTTACAAAAGAAATACATCAGTCTATATTCGATCATGGTAAAAAGCCTTTGCTTTGTGAAGGGATCAATGACTCAGATGACTTTATGTTGGTGAACTACCTTATGCATAAAAAGCATGCGGGTAACTCATTTTCTATTAAGCTTGAAGACAAGATCAAGGAATTCGAAGAAGGTTGGGAAAAGCACGTATACTCTATAAAGGATATTTGTTCGTGCCTAATGTAAATCCTGAACCTAGAGTAGTCGTAGCAAGCAAAAGCTTATACAGTCCTAACCAGAGCTATCAGAACTTAAGAACTTGGATCTGCGTTGGCGAAAGGGATACGTTCTTCCATGAAAAGTATAATGATGAGCCTTCATGCTCAATCTTTGTGTGTATGGAAAGAAGCCATATATGGAATAGCCCAACATCTATTTATCAGTTAGTAGATCTATATCTCAAAGAGAATGATTTGGCAGCATGTAATCTTGAGGATGAAGATGGAGAAATAGCAGGGGTTGTGATATTCAAAGAATCCGGGGCTACTATGGAAAATTTAGCTGAAGTATTCTCAACTGACAATTTAAGAACAGAAAATATCACAGGCCTTGTAGAGAAGCTGAAAACCAATGGCTAAGCATGATATAAAGACAAATGCTGAAGATTCCATCATGGTAGTAATACCTGCCGCAGGTGTGGGTAGGCGTATGAAGTCATATGGTCCAAAACCCCTGTTACAGATAAACAGAGAGACTGTTCTTAAGAGACAAATAAGAATAGTAAAAACTGTCATAGCCAATCCAAAGTTTACAATAGTGTGTGGATTTGAATGTGACAAAGTGATGGATTCATGCCCAGATTATGTCATTAGGCTAGAGAACGAGAATTATGATAAAACAAACATAGCTAGGAGCCTATCAATAGCTCTAAGGTCGATAAACTCAAGAAGAGTACTTATAATAAATGGAGACCTAGCTTTTGACAAGCTCGCTATATCTAATTTAGATTTTAATTCATCTTGCATATCAGCCTCTGAAGATTTAGATAAAGAATCGGAAGTCGGATGCATCGTAGATGGAGAGGGCAATCTAACTAACATGATGTATGACCTCCCTCTTAAATGGAACCAGATAACTTACTTGCAGGATGCGGCGCTTGAAGAGTTTAAAAAACAGTGCTTCAATAGAAAGCATAGCAAACTGTTCTCTTTTGAGATAATGAACAAAGTTATATCTAAGGGACACAAAATAAAGTGTATTGTGAATGAGCAATGCAAGGTAATTGATATAGATACGTCTAAGGACTTGATTAAGGCAAACAAGTATTATGATACTAATAGATAAAAATGTAAAACACGCTTATCATATACAGCAGACATTTGAATTTTCTAGAATAGCCTGCTCATTATGGGATAGCGATGGGGCTCCTCTGTTGCTGTTGGAAAGCAGAAATCCTGTGGATATAATCATATACTGTGATAACACAAACAGAAAACATGAAATCCTAGCTCTTAAACAAAGAAAAAGAGAAAAGCTAATTGTTATTTTTCAAGGAGAGGACTCTGATCAGAAGTTGGCCGATGTAGTTATTGGAGCTAGTGCTCGAAAGCCATGTGTAGATCAATTTGATCACATGGTATATCCTTTGTATTTTCCAAAATCACCGGAGCAAGGTAGTAGGGAATTAGGCATAACCTCATTAACAGATGGGCTTGGGCCTCAGCTAAATCAAGAGGCTGACCTAGCAATCCAACACCTTATATCGGTAGGAACTAAGTTTTTTGGAAACACCAATTTGAATACTGTTAACTATCTGGGAAATCTTAGGCCTAATGAAAGGACTCTTGTAGTGCAATCAAGTGACCTATATATCGATATAGAAGGTACTCTATGGCCTTCTGTAGCAAGCAAAGGAGTAAGGGTAGCTGTGTTATCCGAGAGAACTCTTCCTGTTGATACATTTTCTAGCCCAGCTGAATTTGAAAAGATTAGGCAAAGTGAAGCAGGTTACAACCAATTCATTCTATCTCAAGAACTAATAAACAAGACAAGTTTTGATATGTGTTCTATTATAATGTCATTACTAAATAATAGACAAATGTCAGATCATTTACTTTCAGTGAAAGCAGGATTGCAATGATAGGAATAATAACAAACAATGTAAACATGCTAGATCTTGATAAGATAAATGAACAGTCTTCTAAGGCTGATTTAGCAATGTTCCATGATAATGTCATGCCCGCTAAAAGATATGAAAATATTTCAAGCTTTTCAAAGTATTCATCATATGATTTTCGTGGTAGTATTATATCAACATGCTTACTATCTTGCGCTTTCACTATGAATAATCCTTCGTGCGAGCGTTTAGTTTTCTGGCCTCAAACAATAGAGTGGGATACTTGGCCTAACTTCTTTTATAAAGATTTAGAAAATATAATTTTTTCAAATAAAGTAAAGATACTATCTACCGACAAAAATATAACCCAAGTTTTTACTGAGATGTTCAGAGCTCCTGATTTGCATATGGATGAGTTTGACATAGAAGTAGTTAAGGAAGAGTTACTATGAGCTATAATGACTTAACGGATAAAGAAAAAGAAAAGCTTATTAAGAAGCTATACTGCAAACAAAAGAAGAGTTTTGCAGAGATAGCTAAGGACGCTGGTACATACGCAAACAAGATCAGGCGCGATGCTGTGAGCCTAGGTATAAAAATCAGAACAAGGAGCGATGCTGCAAAGGTAGCGCTGAAATCTGGAAGGTCAAAACATCCTACTCAAGGTACAAAAAGAAGTGACGAGACAAGGCTGAAAATAAGCGAAAGCCAAGGAAAGGTTTGGGATTCCCTTAGTGAAGAAGAGAGGGGAGTTAGATCATCTATTGGAAAAAAGGCTTGGGATAGTAAAACGGAGTCTGAAAAGAGAAGTATCATTCAAAAAGGAGGTGAAGCAATTAGGAACGCTTCCAGAATAGGTTCAAAGTTAGAAAGGTACCTATTGGAAGAATTGACTCAAGTTGGATATAATGTCCAGTTTCATAAAGAACATTTGTTAAAAAATCAAAGACTTGAAATTGACCTATATATAGTGGATACTATGACTGCTATAGAGGTTGACGGGCCTTCTCATTTTGAACCCGTATGGGGTGAGGAAAATTTAGAAAGAAATAGGAGGTCAGATAGGCAAAAAACGGGTCTAATTATTTCACAGGGAATGGTTTTGATTAGAGTAAAACAAGACAAGAGAAGCTCTCAAAGATACTTTAGGAATATATTAGAGAGAGTTATCGAGGAATTACAGGAAATAAAAAGTAACTTTCCAAAGGAAGATCAGAGGTATATTGAAATATGAGCAAAGCAAAAACAAAAAAGAATGATTTCGAAGAAATAGTAGAAGTCCTAGAAGCAGAGTCGCCAGAAGAGGAGAAGGATGTAGTCTACACTGCTTCAGATCCTGAGTGGAGCGAGTATGTGTTGGATCAGATGCATGACAGTGAACTTAAGCAAGGCAACCCAACTGTAGATGGACTACGTAGGGTGACTGAAAGGGTTTATGGGGAGATCGTAAGCTCTACTAGTGAGATATTCAATTATGATACTTCTAGGGGAGTATGCACTGTTAAGCACAGTTTAGCGATCCAAAAATATGACACTGACGCTATAATAACTGTAGATGGTTGTGTTGATGTTAAGTTTCAAAACATTCCACATCCTTTCAATCAACATCTTGTTTCTACAGCAGATACCCGAGCCGAGGGTAAAGCTTTAAGAAGAGCTCTTAAACTAAGGGTCGTGACTGCTGAGGAAGTCCAGCAAACATCTGAAGACGATGTGTTGGCTGCTCAGGAAAATATTACTGACCAGCAGATACTTGCGATTAATCAAATGTGCAAAAGGCTGGATGTAAACTTGATTGAAGGTGTGAAAAGCGTATGTCCTAACGCCAATTCAGTCAGAGATTCTAGTAACCTCCAAGGCAGAATGCTGTTAAGTACTCTATCTGAGCACCAAAGAAGTCCAGCATCAATTCCTGAAAACTTGAAGGGTTACGATTCCGAATGGAGAGAAACATTTGATACCGGAGGTAAAAAGTAATGAAAGCTAATGTCAGAGCAACGCCCGACTTGACTTTTCAAGTTGACGCGGAAACTGAAGAAGAACTTTTTAAACAAGTTGCTAGAGTTCAGGAAGTTTTTCAGCATCAGTCATGTGGTAAATGTCAATCACCTAATGTGAAATTTGTTTGCCGTCATGATAGCTCAGAAAATGACTGGCTTGAAGTGGTCTGTAAAGACTGTCGAGCTAAAGTTATATTCGGACGCACAAAGAAAGGTGGTCAGATCTATCCAAAGATTAGATGGGATCAGCTTTCTGAGAAGCAGAAAGAGCAAAGGGCTAATGAAAAGGTCTATGCTGATAAAAACCGAGGGTTCTTACCGCAGAGAGGGTGGTTTGTATATAAGCCACCAGCCTCTAAGTAAGTATCTAAGGCAGTTTTTTAAAACTGGAGGGGGTTTTATACCCCCTTTTTTTATTTAGGGCATTGTGAAGTTGCGGCACACATTTCTAAACCAAAGCTTCTCTAAGTTTTTTGTGTCAACTTTAGTTGGTTTTGAAATAGCAATAGCATATCCAGCCCGCTCTCTGTTATTAAAGTACTCAAGAAGGAAGTTCTGCATTTTATCTTTTTCTGTATATGCAGATAGATCTATTAAATTCTCTTGTAGGAACTCATCTACTGCTGGCTTAACTCCGTTGAACACTTCTTCATAATAGTAGTCATCTATTACAATCACTCCTCCTTCTTTAAGTCTATTCCATATAAGTGGTAATATATGTTTGGTAGGCTCATATATATCTAAATCTATATAACAAAAAGAAATCTTGTCAGGTAGCTCATCTTCCTTCATCTCTCTAACATCTACCTTTGATATCTTATCTGGAAGACATGTATCAAACTGATCAAATCTTTCTATAAAGTTATCTAAGCTTGAAGAAAGGTCTCCATCCCCGCAATGGCCATGAGCATTTGAATCCTTTTCCGAAGTTCCTAATATGCCCTCAAAGCTATCAAACACCCAGAACTCTTTATGTGGACAAAAGAGATCTATGAAGCTCTTAATGACAATAGATGTCTGCCCATAGGAACATCCTACTTCTACTATATCCCCATCTTTATCATTACATAAAAAAGAAGTGTTCCAGAGATGCTTTAGTATAAGAGCTTTTCTTTCTATTGTGGTCATCTGAGGAAACGTGCATAGCTCTTCTATAAACTGCTTTAAGTCCATTATCCTTCTTCTTTGTTTGCATTATCTTTGGTACTATTAAAGAAGGGAAGTATTTTATTAAGAAACTTCTTTCTACCACTACATCCGCAACCTCCAATTCCGAACATTCTTTCTATCTTCTCTGGAGTAACGCCGAACTTTGTTAGAAATCCTTCTATTGCATCTCCAACACCATTGCCAGAATGTATAGCATGCTCTGAATCTATTCCATCTTCAGCAATTTCCGACATAAACTTATCTGCTAACTCGTCATCAGATAGATTATCAATATCCTCACTCATTTTGAGCCTCCTTCTTATAGCCGAATATTTTATTAAACCATTTTTTTCTCTTTGAACAACCACATCCAGATCCACCGATTATCTTTGATATTTTTTCCTCGCTTATTCCAAACTTAGATAGAACCTTTTCTATAGTATCTCCTAGACCCTCAGACTCCAAGGTCTCCCCTTGCGACTCTATCTCTTCTATTGCTTTGTCTGCTAACGCTCCAAGTTCTTCTTGTTCAGAGTTGCGCTTCTCGATATCAATAGGAGGCCCTGAAGCTAGTTGAGGCTGCTGTGAAAAATTAATACTATGAAGTTTCATCAGAGTCTGTTTTAATAAAGGTCTCTTTTTGCATTTACGGAACAAGTTCTCTGTTATTTTTTCTTGATAGAGCAACTCATCGCATTCACATTTTTTGTCAGTCATCTTAATCTCCTAAGTTTTAGTTACCGTAGCCGTTATTGAAACCTGATTATCGCCGTCACCATTGCCTCCATGACAACAGTCACAGTTCCACCATAGGTCTGTCCTTACAAAATGCAACACAAAGTTATCTCCAAATGCACTACCCGCACCAGTAGCACAGGTTCCAGATAATAGGTTTAAGCCTAGGTCAGTACATGCAAGCCCTGCGCCGGGACCATTACCGTTTCCCGGAATTATAAAGTGCTGGTCATCCCCATAAGGATCAATAGGGCAATAACACATGTCGTTGGGTCGTCCTGATATTGGTTGGAAATTTACTGTCAACTTATAGTTGCAAATATTACAGTCTTTCCAAATAGTTGTATCTTGATAACTATCCTGATTTGAGATACCATCGCAACAGCATAAAGTTACTCCTATATTTTTACCCGAACATCCAGCTCCAGCAAACCCATCGGTACAAAGTGTGCCAGAACCAGCATATTTCTCATAAGGGTGTGCAGCATTATCAACAAATTTATCTCCTACTGAACCGCCGGGGTCTGCATAACATGGTATTGCACCGCACCCTCCATCGTGGGTCAAGGGTGTACCATCTCTACAAGAGGGAATCCCCATTCCTGTAGTTAGTTGTATTGTTTGAGACCATGGTATCGTTCTATCAGAGTAGCACCCTGAAAAGATAAAATCAACATCTAATGTTTCTCCTCCTGTGAACGGACACGGACAACATCTGGGTATACATGTTGATTTACCCGGAGCGTTATCTGAGTCATCAAAGGCTGTGTTTTGAGATTTCTGACATTTTTGAATACATCCACTTCTGTAGCTATTAGTCTCATCGTGTTTTCCAAGACCACCACAAATGCAGCATTCATTTCCGCCGCTTGGTCCAATTATTACTGCCATAGTCTATATCCTTATTCTAAGTTATAAATTTCCTTACGGACACGCCAGTTCGTTTTCTACACCTGAGAATAGTCCAAAAGAAGTGAATACCATGTCTTTTGTCGCTACAGTAAATCCGCTACTATCACAACATATATCATAAGCAAACGTGACTTTTTGAGGGCTTCCGGGATCATCAGCCGCAGCGGGACTGAGTTGTATCTCCACCCCACAAGTGCCATCAGTGACTACCTTTAGTCCACACCCGGCCTTGACTGATATCACTCTATCACTGCCTACTTGACTCCCGTCGCTAGTTTTGAATTTAAGAACACTGTCAACGTACCACTTGCATAGGTCTGAATCGTCCTGCTTAAGGTGCATCCCACTCCTAACTGATAATGTTGTGAATGAGCCCCCGGCTACAGCACTAGCTCCACAAGCGGAAGTTTGGCTTATCAGTTGGTTCTGGCCTTTTATTGTATACTCACAACCCTTGCTGTTCCTAGTTACGTGTATGTTGTCAGCGAAGTTAAGTTTTGAAAAATGCTCATACTCTGTGACCGTCGCGCCCCCATCACATACAGGAACACTGTCCTTTAGCTTAAGGTCTGACTCAATAAAATAGTCGCAGTTGCTATCGGGTCTAAGCCTAGTGCCCGTGCCGCATTGCAATGTGGCAACTGACACTAGCCCATCTGTCACACTTGTTTTTCCACAAACTTCTATGTCAGCCATCCTAAAATCTGAATCTATTTTATATTCACAGCTTTCAGAACCTTGTGTAACCTGCAATCCTGTTCCGAACACAAGTCTTCTAAAGTGCTTATCTGTAGCCACTAAAGGAGTGTTGCAATCGTCTTCATCTCTTAAGGTAACATCTAAATCAACAAAGATTCCGCAATTACTCTTCCTGACTTCTAAGCCTGTTCCAAAAACTAAAGTTTCCCAGTCATCGCGAGGAGCGAAGTTTCCTCCACATGAATCTGGATTTGTCCCCGATATAGTATAGTGACCTCTTAGGTAATAGTCACAATTGTCGATATGTTCTACTTTAAGGCCTGTTCCTACAGTTAGGTGCTTATAAAATATTTTGTCCAGATGTGTAGTTCCACAAGCTGCCGAAGAAATGGTCCGTTGAACATTTACGCTTTGGTCGTCTCCAAGAGTCAGTCCTGTCCCATATACACTGCACTGTCCCGGAATGTCTACACAACCAACAAATGTCGGAGCATCATCGTCACATACAGCTAAGTCCCTATGTTTTGGCATTTCCCCTGATACGAAAAGAACTTCACAGCCACCACTCTCTCCATAATGAAGATCAAACCCGACTTTGTCAAAGTGTATTGCCTCCCAGCGAGTGAAGCACTCTTCATCGGCAAGTTTGCTATAGGATGGCGGTCGATGACTTGTTTTCACTGGAGTTCTCACATAGAGCTCGTGAGCGGGTCCGGAACATGAATATGAACTTGGAACATTTCCCGTCTGCCATTTTAATCCAGTTCCAGCTATTATCGTACTGAGTGTTCCCGATACACATTCTCCCTCATCAAAACAGTCTGAAGCAAGTGATGCCTCACAAGTCCCACTGTTAAACATAGTTATTGACGTACCACCGCCAATAAGTGGGTAATATTTACAATCATTAACATCATAGAATGTAAAGAATTTTTGACCTGCAGCTATATCGGTGCCAAACACGGGATTGTTCACATATATAGATAAATCTGCTGAACTGCCTCCACTGTTAAAGATTGGAACATCTGTCTCTATAAGAGCGCAAAGACCAGAGGAGTCAGTTGAAATCTTCCCTCCAGTAGCTTCTGCCATCCATATGTTAAAGTTCGTTGGAATAGTCCATACTCCACGCTCTTTGTCTAATCTCAAATCTATCGGGGCCACTGGCCAAGTTTGAGGCTTTCTCAACCAGTGATCTAAAAATTCATCCTTCAGGCCATCATTTGTAAAGGTACCCTGTCCAGCACTCTCTTCATCGTCGGCAGAGTTAGGGACTGGCTTTCCTTGTAGGTCGTATCCCCATGATTGCAAAAGTATCGGGCCCTTAGTTGCCATGACCCTCATGTCATCAGGAAAGTCTTTTCTCCCGCTAGAAGCTTTTGTAACTTCTCCATACTCAGAGAGAAGCATGGTGTTAAGTATTCCTGTCCTTGGCATATCCCCAAAAGAAACTATACTTACATCATGATGATTCTCATCTGATTCTCCAGCATGATACTTCGGAGTGCCTGTTCCAGCAAACGGGTCTAAATAGTCTCTGTTGACTGCTGGCCGCTTCCATCCCGTAACAGGCGGACTAGGAGTTTTGGAGAATCCAGACGTACACGGTGGATCTCCAATCTGAATATATCTAGGAAGCTCCCCTGCTCCGCTCTTAGAAACAGGTCTATGAAAAGCATCGTCTGACACATAAGCAACCTTCTTGTAATATCCAGTATCGGTAGACAATGCCTGAGTCACGGTGTCGGTACTTCTGGCATCACTAACATCAAAGCCTGACTGGTTGCCTGACGTTGCCCTGTCTATTACGCCAACTTTTATGTTGTTAGGTGGTTTGGCAGCATTTGCTTTTTCAACTTGCTTGGCTATAGCCTCTGCATTCTTTATAGCTTTTTCAGCTTTTCTAAGTTTAGAATTAAGAAGCTGCATTCTTCTCTGTTCTTTAAAAAACTTAGTCCTCTGCTTGCTTAACTTTTTAATTCTATCTGAGTTTAACTTTGACATTCTACCAAAAGAAGGTGTGAAAGTAGCAAACTGGTATGTTGTTGTCGCTCCTCCCTCTCCAATGTTAACACTCATAGATGTTAGGTTTGGCCCATAGGTCCCGTTCATTACTCCCATGGTTATACCGGAATAAGGAGTATACGTGCCGGGAGTATTAGCTAGGCTTAGTCCTGACATAAGAACTGTTGTAGATTGTAGTTCTGACCCGAGACTTTTTGCAGGATAGCCCGGAAGCGTTAAGCTACCTCTTTCTCCCTCCTGCATGAATGTGACACCCTCTCGTGTCTTTTCAATGCCAGCCGCCTGCATCGTATCATAGCCGCCATATTCCCAAGGATTCAGCGCATCATCTGACTCAAATTTGACTGGTCCCGGTGGCCCTGCAACGTTCCAAGGTCCATATCTAACAACATTGCTTAACATGGGAACTGCGAAGCCACTTGGTATAAACCTATAAGCAGCAGCCTTGTACATGTGTCTTTGCATTGCTCCCATAGGGTCTCCGGAGACTACAATCTTTTTAGCCGGTCGCTGTGGGATTGGGCATGCATTAAGTAGATCCTCGATTGCACTTCCTGATCCAGTAGTAGGAGGATTTGATATTTTTACAAGCGCCGTCGGAAATCCATTGTATAGGTAGATCTTATCAGACTCTACTTCTGCTTTTAAGAATACACCTGACAAAGAATTGCCAGAAAATTCTACATATTCACCTCCAGTAAGCTCAAGACTAGAGCCCGATCCCGTAGGCTTAATGTACTTTACAAAACAAGAGATCTTGTTTGATTCATCTGTAAAGACATCCATCCCTGTGCTAGGATAAGGTAGCCCCAATATATTAGTAGTTCCTGAAGCTGGGTACGCTCCATCCGAGGTAGGGACATCTGAATACTGATTGGTTTGTGAGTCAGTATCAAACCCACTGCAAACCAATGGTAGTTGTACTAGGTATTGCTTACCATAATACTCATCAGCAAAGTTCTTGACAAAGTTCATCACCTTCTCGGCATCTTTACCGCTTTGTGCCGCACCTAATCCTTTAAGCATATTGCCTGTAGTTTCACCTATATTGTCGGCAATCTTTATGCCTATAGCTGGTTTGTTGGGATTAGTTCTGGCAACCTCTGTATTCCTAGGAATAGTGACGCTTCCTACCGCATCATAACTTTCTCTGAGAGCTTTTCCTAGGTCGGTTCCTCCTGAGTTGCTATTAAAGTCTACATATCCTCCAGCTCCTGTTGGGGCTCCAAGACTAAGAGAATAACTCAAATAGGGCTTAACACCACCAAGGGCAAATCTAAGCTCATCTTCTGACACATCTAAGAAATTTACGTTTGTGCCGTTGAGTTTGAGAGGGTACACTAGGCCTCCTTGAACCCCCCTAAAGTCCATTCTTATTTTGTAGCCACTACCGAAAGTTCCAGAAGCTAGAATTCTATTTCCAAAATAGTCATCGCCCCAGTATCTTGCTATATAAGAAGGGTCGTTCTCTTGCTGATACATAGTTTGAACTTTAGCACCATACAAGAACACTGACGTGGGCTCGTTCCTAAGTTCTCTACCAACGTCTTTTGCAGTTACACCATCTGTAGTATCTACATATTGCTCTATTCTTCCTAAAGTTGGTTGTGTTGCTCTCTGTACGGCCCTTACTTTAATAACCTTTTGCTTGAGTGAAGTAACTATAAGTTCAATAAAATAGTCGCACCCTGCAAGATCTGCTACTTGGGTTATAATATCCATCAGAGATAGTGATGGCCCTGCAATTCTAAAATAAGACGATGTGAATGGAATCTCTGTTATATCGACAAAATACTTTGCGGTATATCCATTGCCTCCAAAATCGTCTATAATTGGTTGCGAGAAACCATCATTCTCCAGCAGTCCAAAACTATATCTATTTGGGTCTGATGCATCAGGGGCATGTCCCTTAAAAACAGCATGTCCATAAGGACTAAAATGGGCGTTTGCATATCCTGTAAGAAGGGAAGAAATTGACTCCTTAAGTCTGTTCCAAGGGATACCTGCTGTATTAACAGAAGCTGTTCCAAAACCACCAGCCGGAGAACCAAAGCTAGCTCCATTTATAAGCCCTTGAGGACAGTCTGAAGTTGCGCCTTCAAGATTACCATACGCATTAATCAGATTGTAGGTAGCTCCTACAGCGCCAGCATAATCAGAAGTTATAACTGTTAAGTTTTGAAGAAGAAACCTTGGGTCTGATATAACTACACTATATATAGGGTTGCCAGAAGAGCTTTTGCTTTCAGACCAAGACTGAACTACTCCAGCAAACTCGAAGTCTCCAAGCCTGAAGTATACTGGACCTCCGATTGCAGGCGTTTGAAATCCGGGGTCAGGATCAGTCCACAATAATGATTGACCGGGACGAGGGTAGTAGCGCTTGCTGCCTTCGCAATTGTCCTTAGCAATTTCAACAGTTATACTGCTCTCTTGCTCATTCCACCCGACACTCGAAGATACGGATATTACAGAACAACCAAGAAACATTGTCTGTTCAAATGGGCCTACGACTGTAGGGCTTAATTCTGGGCAAACTGTCATTTCAATCCTTTATGATCCAGTGCATGGCACATATATATAACTTATAGCTCTAGTATACCTAGCGTTTTTAGGGTCAAACGTCTCATTATCTTGAGTCTTGAAGAAGGAGTTGGTTGTTCCACCTTCTCCGGTGATACTAGCTTCAAATGCATTTGCAATAAAGTTGTAGCTATCCTTAACGTCCCCTATGCTAATAGACCCTGTTCCTGCTTCGTCATGGACCTGCCAGAGCCCTCCAGTTGCAGCAGCTGCTGACTCACTTGATATTCCGTCTTCTCCAGAGGCTCTAGGTACAAAGGTGGCTTCTATATTTAGGTCCTGAGTAAGTGCACTCTTTGTTCCTATATCTTGAAGCAATGGCCCTGCTTCTCTTCCTAATATAGTTAAAGCGGCATGAACAGGAATCTGTCTGGCCCTACTTAGGCTTATTGATTCAGACAATGCCCCCGGATTCAAATTACTTGGTCTATTGTCATATGTAAAGGTATAGGAAGCTGTTCCCTCTGCTATATTATAGCTAACATTACTAGAAATAGGTTTCTTTTTCAGTGGTAAAACAGACTTTAGGTGAAGTTCTTTACTTATGTCTCCTCCGCTATATAGTGTCTCAGCCCTCTTATAAAATAGATCATTAGCATGTGCTGCATTCATATACCCAGAAACATTATCAAATGCTGTGGTTCCATTATAAAAAGGCACCAGCAAGGAAGCTGCATCTGGTCCAGTTCCAGTTCCAGCAGTTACCATCCCACTGGCTGGATTATCTACAGCTTGACCACTAACATTTTGGGAGAATGAAGTCCATCCTTGAAGGTCTCCCTGCACAGTTATTGTGCCTAGTCCATTAGCTAATTCCGAACCAGCTTCAACACTAAAGGTATCATATACTGCAAAGTTACCCGGACGACCAGAGGCAGCAACTTCTTCAGTTCCGGGACCCCCAGTAGGTATAGCTATGATAGTGTCTGTTAATGAAGCCGTGCCCTCTTCTTGACTAGAAGTAAGATTTCTACTGGTAATATAAAAAAGACTATTGTCGGCGTCTACATTATACATACCTTTTGTTGCTATCAATGGAGGCATATTGCCAGCAGCACTGTGCACATAACCTATAGCTGACTCGAATGCAGAATTATAATTAGCAGGGCACTGACCGCTTTTAGGGCCATGTATCCCTTTAGCATTAATATTCCTGCTAATTTGAACTACTGGGGCAGCTCTCTCTGAACCATACTTGTATGGTTGGTTTATAGTCTCAAGACTGAACTCTGTAGAAGCACTTTCAAGGTTATTGGTATAGCTTAAATAGTCTGAAGTTCCTGTTATAGAGGATGCTGGGAAAACAAGTTCAACATCATACTTTATAAATGTTGTAAAATTATTTTCACTACTTATACTGAAAGACTCTATCAGTGGCTTTCCACAAACAACTATCTTGTTGCATTCAGGAGTTGTGCCCTTGAACTCAATCTTAAAGTCTTGATAGTCTTTACTAAAAGCACTTACAAGTGCTTCTTTTTGTGTAAAAAGCTCTGGAGCTCCAGCTAGAATACTTCCGGTAGGAAGATAGGTTCCATCAAGAGTATACCTATGCAAACCCCCAAGAATAATCTCATTTGAGCTAGTCCTGAATGTTTCCAGTGAATAGCTGAGTAATGGAGCTGGCTTGAGCTTGAACGGCACCCCATCCAATTCTCCATATGTCACTTCTATGCCTGTAATTGCCATTTAACTTTCCTTATTATGTGAGCATCTGACTCTTAACGTCACTTAAAATTTGTTCCTTGATCTCAGGAATTTTAGCTTCTATTTGTTCCATAGCGTATAATTCCATTGCCTTCTGAATCATATTATTAGCTCCAGCGGCATTAAGATCTATTTGAAGATTTCCGAATGTACTATTTATTTGCATATTTTGTAATTTACTGATGTTCTCGCTAGCTTTAACTAGGTTTTCAGAAACTGGTGCAAACGCTTCTGCGGAAGTTTGTAGTTCTCCTCCAAGCATCGCTCCGGCATCAATAGGTGCTTGACCAAAGTTTTCAATATCGCGTCGATCTGGAGCAAATTCTTGCAATCTTCCTTCGAACGCTTCACGAGGATTCGGCGCAGGTAGTCTTAGTGGCTCAGCAATATTTCCGGGGAATGCTCCCTGTCTGCCAAACCCTGCTGGCATTCCTGAATTAGGATCTCTAAGCTTCCCAAGCATGAACTCGTTTTGGGGATCGACAACAGCGTCAGGATTCAGCCCGGCAGCATTCAGAACCTTCAGCTTTTCTGCTACTTCTGCCGCATTCGCAGGCTGTCCAGCACCTGCTGCTTCTATTGCTGGCTTTAATGCTGCGTCTATTAGAGCGGAAGTCGTCTCTTTAGGTATCTTTCCCCCTCTAGGTAGTGGTTCTGCAAGCTGTCCACGACCATCAGTCCGTGGTCGTCGAGCCCTCATCTCCTGCAGAATTTCTTCTCTAGTTCTAGGAGGTGCAATATCTTTAACTCCCTTATCCAGTACTACTCCTGTTCCCTTATCTTCCAGAAGCTTCTTAGCCCTATCTTCTTCTCCAAAGAATCGGGATTTATTCGCAAGATTTCTCTTTTGTCTATCAGTCAGTGTGGACTGCCCCTTCTGAGTTCTCTGTAGCGAGTTCAGCGCCATCTCAGTGCTCACTCCCCCAACCCCAGCATCAGTCAATTCTTTCATCCTCTCTTGTAGCTTGGCTTGTAATTCTGGTCCAAGTATATCTTCAAGAGCCTTTTTGTTAGCATCGTTTAAATTAGTAATATTCCCGGCCAGATCAGTTTTAAGCAGGTCTTCACCTTTAGCATTTTTTCTGCCCTCAAATTGACTCTTAAGAGTTTTAAGGAATTGATTAGCTTCTCCAAATTTATCAGAATCCGTGCCTCCAACTTCCTGTAATGCTAACTCCCTGAATCTTCTCAGCTCATCCCCGGCAAACTGCAATGCTACGCTAGCATTAATTAGCTCATCATTATATTTTGCTTGCATCTCAGCAACCTTCTTTTCCGCAGCACCAAGATTTGAATCAACAGCTGCCTTCTGTTCTCCTGCTATCTGTCGGGCTTTTTCTCGCTCTACTTCTATATCGCTATCATCAAATGCTCTACCAAGACCTTCTCTTGATTTTATAAAGTCTTGCTGCGGTCCTCCAAAGCCTTGTAATGCAACACCGAATGCGTCACTTTGCAAGATTGCCCTTCCGGCATTATTATTTAACTCTTCTATCTGCTCATCTGTTTGAAGACCGGTACCTCTCAGTATACCTTGACCTTCTTTACTCTTAAGTAGGGCTGCTTCCTCAAAACTAAGAGCCTCTCCCTTCTGCGCTTTCTCTAAGGCTTTTGCTGGAGCCGCAAGCTTGTTCTGTAACTCTCTAATCTTTAGCACATCTCCAGAAGCAAATGCTTGTTGTAGCTCTTGAGTTATATTATCAAAGGTTTGCTCGGCACTTAACTTAGATTTTTCTAGTTTTTCTATATTGGATTGAACAGCCGCAAGTCTACTAGTGTCATCTGCTAGTGTCTCAAGGGCTTGTTGTGTTCCTTTTTCAGCTGCAGTCACCTCAGCAAGTTGTTTTACTAGCTCATTTTGACCTTCAAGTTCAAGTGTTGCAGCCTGTTCTGCACTAACATCAGCTCCTATTCCAAGCTGCTGACGTATATCTTTGCCTCTCTGGGCAAGTTCATCTCTTCTTCTTCCGAGAGATGCGACATCAAGAGGATTGGCTGTCGCGACACCAGCAACATTACCTCCTTGCTGGATATCTATTCTATTTGCTAATCCCTCATTAGCGACCTCAAGTGCATCCCTACCTTTATTTTCACCAGTTATCTTAGCCGCTCGCTCATCGATGGCAAGCTTTTTGTTGGCCGCTTCTTTTTGTTTGTTGATCAAGTTTATCTGTATTTGGGCAGCTTGAATAACAGCCGATTCCATTTCGTTTAATGCGCCAGTAAATTTAGCAGCGGCATCAGTAGTCTTCTCAGCTAACTCATTAAGAGCCTTATTTACTTCTCCATCTTCACTTAGAAGATTTCCAAGCTTAATAGGACCAGTTCCTCCTCCTTGACGGCTAGCAAAATCTGACTTAATAGCTTTTTCTATATTCAGGCGAACCACATCTGGTAGATCTGCGAATCCATCCAAGTTGTCTTTCACTGCTGCTATCACAGCTTCAGGAGTTTCAAATACAGCGCTTGATCCTCCTATTCCTTCAAGAGCACCTTTAAGTGCAAAAGGAAGGTCTCTAGTGGATTCTATAGTAGCTTGGAGTCCTTCGAATGCGCTCTCATTAGCTCCTCCAGCTCCACCTCCAGCATTAGCGGTTATTCTTTCAAAGGCCTTTTCTATTTCTTCTGGAGTAGACGCATCAATATTTTCAAAAGGATTAATTCTTTCCGGAGTCAATAGCTTAGCATCAGAACTGAATGCAGCCTCAAAGCCTTCTTCAAAATCTGATACAAATGCTGAGAACTTACCTGCTGCACCAGAGGATATATTAACAAACTTATCTAACCCTGCGGCAAGAGCATCTATAGAGTTTTTCATTTCTCTTAGTAGCTTAGACGCCTTTGCAGCTGCACTAGCAGTAGCTTGCTGTTCAGCTATTTGATCTTTTTGCTTTTGTATAACGCCAACAATAGAGGCAACTGTTTCTTGATTCGTTATTCCAAATCGTTTTAGTTTAGCGGTTATTTGCTCTGTAGATGCTGAAGCGAAATCAAAGCCAGAAGTTCTAAGTCTTACAAATGCAGATTTTAGTTCTTTTCCTCCTTCTTCGCCCAATATCTCTGCTTCATCTCTGACTGCGCCGATTAAATTTGCATTTAGCAGAGTATTTATGAACTCTTTGTACTCTCCAGCAATCGGGCCGAGCGCTCCTGCACTAGCATCGACAGCTGCTATTAGCTGGTTGAAACCTTTGATAGCGCCTTCGGGAACTTTAAAGTTCAGGAATGCTTCTGCTCCCTCTACATCTGCTGCTTGATTGGCTAAGTCTGTTGCTAACTTTCCAAAACCCTCAGCCAATTTATCCAAAAATTCAGGAGTTATCTGAGATGCAGCTCTATCAAACGACTTTGCACCAGCCTCTATTCTGGCACTTTCTGCGCCTAGAGACATCACAAATCCTGTTATTGCCCCAGCAATTGCTCCAACAACTGCACCCACTGCTGTTCCTATAATAGGGATTACACTTCCTACTACTGCCCCTAATGCGGCTCCTGCACCAGCACCTGCAAGAGTACCGACGGCAACTCCTCCTCCCGTGCCAAACGAATCTTTCATAGTGCCTAGTTGTCCGCCAACGCTAAAGGCTTGGTCTGCTTCAACTGATTTTCTAGACGCTATTGCAGCCCTATCAAATCCTTGTATTACGGCTGTTGTTTCTTTATTTAATTTTTTAAGGTTTTCCGGAGTAGCTGAAGAAGCTTTTATAAATTCGTCAAGGGCTTCTGTCGCAGACTTAACGCCTTTTTGTAAGTCCAATATAGCATTGAACTCTATCTGTTTGGCTGCTCCTGTAATAAGGCCTTTAGCTCCTGAGAATAAACCCCCGACCACTGCACCAATAGCTGCTCCTACAGGTCCAAATATAGCACCCATTGCGGCTCCTGTCGCTGCGCCTTTTATTGCCCCTCCGATTCCTTCTATTGCTCCAGCATCTTCACCAGACATTCCTCTTCTTCCAGATACTCCCGGAATAATTTCTTCTTTGGCTCCCGCAAAGGCATTTGTGACACCATCAACCAGAGGGCCAGCTATAGCACCAACAACTGCTCCGGCTATTCCTCCAGCAGCTAGCTTTCCTCCTAAGTTAGCAAGTTGAGGAACAGCTTTTGAAAACTTAGTTACAACTGTGCCAAATTGCTTAGATACTCCTTTTCCAAGTCTTCCGGGAACACTAATAGCACCTTTCACTCCGCTGCCTACCTTAGCCGCTCCTTTTCTAGCAAGACTATCTTTACCTAAAAAGAAGTCTGCAACCTTACCACCCCCTCTGCCAGTTTTTTTGCCAGCGTCTCCAATGAGGTCTCCAAAATCTGTGACAAACGAAGATACTTCGTTTTTTGCTCCTTTTCCGGTCTTAAATATATTCTTAAATCCTCCTTTGAGACCTTTTACAAACTCTGATTTTGCAGAAGCAAGATTGGCGCCTGTCTCTGCGACCTCAGATGCCGTATTAGCTACATTAGCTGCGGTATTAGCTGTATTAGCTGTAGTGTTCGCTGCAACTGCAGCCGTTGATCCGGTAAGCATTGCCTTGATAGATCCAAATGCTGCAGGAAGCTCTTTTAATGAAGGGCCAATTACAGCAACTTGAGTTGCTAAGTTTAAGAGGTCTACAGCGTCTACCCCATCTTTGAACCCATGTAAAGAAGCCACAACACCTTGGACGCCAAAACTAAGGGTCATCATCGCTTGAAGAACATTGCTTTGACCTGCAGCAAGATTCGCTGCGCTGGTTGCAGCTTTATCTGCTTCACTGCTAAGATTGTTAACTCCAGCATTCCGTTGCGCTGCAGCCTGACCCATAGCGCCTCCGGGAGTTCCATAATTATACCTTCCTCTCTTAACAACACCACCCTGATTGTACCTGTTAATCTTGTTAAGGTTTCCATACCCAAATGACTCGGCAGCACCTCTGTTGATAACATATTCGCCCGGAGTCAGCATAGCAGGGACTGTATCTGAGCCTTTGGCTGCTCCTCCTTTAGCAAATGTTTGGAAGCCTAGTACACTTATGGCCTTACCATATGAACTTGCTAGATTAGCTAAATTATCATCATTTTTTAGTTCTAAAGGAAATTGAGGTGAATTAAAAAGGCGGTTAATGTTGTCACTTATTGGATTTGGAACATCAAATCTTCCGGGGCCTTGACTGTCTTGCTCGATTAGATCTTGAGTAAGATCTCTAATGAATGACTCAAACAAAAATCCTTCGAAGCTCCCGATTGCTCCTTCGTTCGCAGATAACAACTGCGCTATCTTGGCAGGAGAATCTACAGCCAGAGCTTGATCTTGTGGAAGAATTTTATTGACTGACTTTCTGACTATGTTGGGAACTTCATTAAGTATACCTGAAGTAAAAATAGATTTAGCATCGGCGTTTAAAGATACCAGATTTCCTCCGCTGGCTGTCACTGTGGCCCCAAATGGGACTACTCTACCAACTTTTGCATTTTGTAACTCTCCCGCAAGCGACTTTAATCTGCCCCTACCGGCTTTACCTCGGAATAGGTCTTCGTTTCCAGAGCTTTTTCCTCTTAGGACAGTAGAACTAATGCCAATATCTTTTCCTTGAGCATTTGCGACCTTTATACCTGCAGACTTGGTTCCATCAGCAATCTTTTGGATTAAGCCTTCGGTTGTTTTAGATTGTGTTCCTAGCTCCAAGTTTCCAGCTAAAGCATCATTAAATAAAGATTGTTCTTGCTCACTAAGTCCATCTTGAAAAGGCTGTCTTCCTCCACCGGCAGCTAGATAAGCATCCTCAACTGCCTTGGCATCTTTAGTGTTTTTACTTCTAATTTCAGAAAGTTTAATTGAGGTAGTTGCAAGAGAACGGTCTCCAGCACCTCTTATCGTACCAATGCCAAAGCGACTATTAATATCTGCTATGACCTTACCGCCGCCATTGTACCCATTGATGTCTGCTAGGTTCCCTGCTCCAAAACCTTTTACGGCAGATTTTCTAACTACATATTCTCCCGGAGTTAGCATCGCTGGGACAGTATCTCTGTTTCCAGTACCCGGAACTAGGCCACCTGATGCAAAACCTCTTCTTCTTCTCTGAAGCCCTCCTCCTCCTAGGAGAGGCATAGTTCTTATTGTATTGTTCAGAGTTGCTATACTTGTTTGTAAGGTACCTATAGCAGTAGTAAGATTGGTAAGTCCTGTTGTATTATTCGTAAGGGCTGTTATATTATTATTAATAACTGTAGTTTGATTCTGAACAGCCGCAGTATTGCCTTGGCTTCCTTGTCCTGTCAGACCTCCACCTAAAGCTGATCCAGCGCCGGATATTCCTCCACCTTTTTTGAAAGATCCAAAAAACCCGCTAGCGAATCCACCTATACTTTGAGATATCTTCAAGCCAGCAAGGGTAGTTAGTGTAGGGAGTAGTGGAGTAAGAGACTCGGCAAGGCTCAGAAATGCATTAGCTAGCCCCAAAGCGGTTTTAGCAAAGACTTGAAAGGTTGAAGAATCTGATATTGTTTGAATAAGTGCTTGAAATCTAGATTGCAATTGCTCAAACTGTTTAGCTAATGGTATAACACCTAGAGCAACATCTGATCCCAGACCTTCTACGGCTCCTTTTTGAGCCTCTATGAAAGCCTGCTCTGCTTTTCTAAACTCTCTAATTGCAGGTATCAATTTACCTACTTGACGAATACCACCTAATTCTTCCGTAATCTTTGCAAGCGCTAAAGCATCCCCACTGGAAATAACGGTGTCGAGCTCTTTAGATAGGATTCTGAATGATTCAAATAGACCTACAAAATTACCTTGAGCATCTTTAAGGTTAATACCTAACTCTTGTAAGAAGTCAATTGTTTGTGGTCTCTGGATACGAGAGAAGATAGTTCTCAAGCCAGTAGCAATTGTTTCGGCAGTTTCACGAGTGGTAGATCTAACAGCAGTGAATATACCTAAGAACTGATTTAAGGCTTCCTGCGGTTCAGCAAACTGTCCAGCAGCTATAGCAAAAACACCACCGGCACGTCTGATAGCAGCAATCAAGTCTTCAGATTCAACAGCAAACTTCTTAGATACTCTATTAATAGATGCTAGTACCGCCTCAGATTGACTAGCAGAAATTTGGAACTGGTTCAAAGCGGCAATAAGACCTTCTGCCGTCTGCTCCATTGATCCAAAAGTAGGTGCTAAGGAAGCTCTAGCAACCGCCTTCATAGATGCTTCTATCTGATTAAGCGACTGACCAGTTTGTGCAAATATCCTAGTTATACCAGCAAGCTCATTTGCTTCCAAACCCAAGCTTTTAGATAGACCTATTACTGATCCCTTAAGACCTGAAAGTTGATCTTGAGTTTTTCCAGTAACCTGCTGTAACTTTATGAATTCTCTTTGGAGCTCTAAAGCCTTTGGAACTGCTTCAGAGATAGATTGAGTCATTCTAAAGAATGTTGCTGTTACAATACCGGCAGCTGCAAATCTCTTGAATGTAAGGGCTGTCTCTTGACCAAGCTGCTGCATAGCTGAAGCCGCTTGTTTTGTTGACCTTCCAACGTTTGATAAGTTTTTGCCAAACTTGCTAGCTCCAGCATTAGCTTTTGTCGCTGTATTAGCTACATTGGTTAGCTGGTTGTTAAGATTCGTGATTTGTTGTTGGGCGTTTTTGGGAACATTCAAGGCTACATTAACAGATACATTACCAAGCTGTTGTCTAATAGTATTAGTTACAGCCTTGATATTTTTTGGGCCTGATAAGACCACCTGCGCATTAATATTGAATGCCATATTTTATAACCTTGATAAAAAAATAAGCGGCCACCACACGCAATTAGCTTGTTATGACCGCTTTTCCATATGTCTAAGAGGACTCTTCTTCAGAGGTCTCCTCTTTGTTCTTTTCCGGTTGGACTTTTTTAGGTCTTCCGCGACGTTTTTTGGGAGCTGGTTTTTCCTCAGTCTCCTCTACAGCTTCTTCTTCGGGCTCGGCTTCAGCTTCCGCTTCCGCTTCTTCCTCGACGAATGAAGGTGCTTTCTTCACTTCAACAGGTTTTCCAGTATCGTCTAAAAATGGTGAGAATTCAACCTCAAATTTACCAGTTGCTTCTGATACTTTTCTTCCTTTAGAGTCAACAACTTCAAACTCGTCATCATTAAGCCAGTTGATGAAGTTACCTTGTTCATCAATATGTCTTCCTTGATCATCAACAAGTCTTCCGTCTTTGTCTATTAGACGATAACTTTCATCTACAAACTCATAGCTCTTAAGGAACTTATTTTCCGGCAAAGATCTATCAAGATTCTCTGCTCCAGAAATAAGGTAGTAAAACTCTGTAGCGCCCTTAATCGCCTCTGGACTATCTTGTTTAAGTAAATAGTCTGCTAGGCCTTGGGAATAAACAGGTTCACCTGTATCTTCATACACCAAACACTGTGAAAAAAGATAGTTGAATCTGACCGCATCGGCCTTGCCCTCGCAGGTATTAGAGTCTAAATCAGACCTACTGGATAGCATTTCTACCATTTTTTGTCTTGACTCACTCATTTTAAGAGCGATATCCTTTGCTTCCTCTAGCTTAATACCACCCTTACTCAAAGAGTACTCACCATCTATGATAGATTGTCTAAGCCCTTGGTAGATCTCTTCTCTATCATCATTCCATAGATGCCTTTTCCTTAGCTCTGTATCCAGTTGGTCTCTTAAAAGATCCCCTCTTTGCAGGGCTTCATTAAAAGCTTTTGCTCTCATAGCATTGGCTTCTGTAAGCTGTTCTAAATTGGGTTGGATAACGGAGTATTTAACTCCTTCTACCTCAAAAGTCCTGTTTGTAATATTATCTTCTGACATTATATTCTCCTGATTCCTTAATTATCTTTTACAATAAAATTTGTTACATATCTGTTCCAAGTTAAAGTATATTGAGAAATCTCACTTTGAGATGCTCTTAGATTGGAATTACCCAAATCTAGTATATAAGTTCTTGCTCTTGACCAAACTTCTCTCCAATCTTTCTCGTCATCATTAAGATCACCGTAGGGCTTTCCGTGACCCCATAAAAAACCAAACTCCTCTTCAAAAATTGCTAAAGACCCAATAGTAGTTGTGTCAAACTTCTTCTTTAAATTGTTTAAAAGTCTAGTCTTTGAAAAATCACTATACTCTTTATCATTCATTTTATCTCCTATTTCTTTTGACTATCCATAAGTTGTCTTCTTAAATCCATCTGTGTCTGTGTTAAGTTGATTTCCTCTATCCCGGCGCCTCCTGCCGCTTTGACTTCTCTCATCTGATCCCTTAGTCTCATTCTTTCCGCAAATGCATTCAATCTAGCTACGTCAGTTGCTTCTTCTGGATTCTCAGCCATCAGGTACAGCTCACCTGCATCGCTTTGTTTTCCACCCCCTCTTTCATCATGCAGCTTGTCTGCTCTACGTTTCTTCCTGTCTTGTTCTGCCTTTTCTCTCTGTTTTATCATCCACCCGTCAAACATATCATCATCCTCAAAGACTTCATCGGGAGGGCATTCAGGGCTTTGTCTTGCATTATCATACATCTTAGAAAATACCAAGGCAGTCCTTTGTATCTCATTAAGCATGCATATCGCTTTTCCAAACATCTTTTCTTTTCCTAGACTCCAATGAGTGCTCCATCCTCCGCATCTAACTATCTCTCTCATTTCTTCTTGAGATATAGAACACTCTTCTTCCCACTCTTTAACCCCTCTATCTATTATATCTGATGGGATTGAATGAAAGTCCGAAGCTTTATATAATTTTTTCCCTTCTAAGTCATATAAGTTAACAGCTACTAGGAACCTCTTTTTAAACTGTATATTGTGATATTCTATACTTTGATCAAATAAAGAAAACTTCTTTAATCTAGCTTTATCTAGGGCTTTTCTTATTCCCGCAATCTGAGATTTAATTGACTTTTGGGCTCTCTTGTTATAGAGAGACTCAAATAAGGATACTTTTAACTTATCTACATGCTCCTCTGAGTCTTTAAACTTCTGATCGTCATCAGGTGTCCATATGCCTAGAGAACTCAAGTGCTTTTCTAATTCATCTTGATCTAGGAGTTCTTTGAATCTAAACTTTTTGTTTAGACCTTCTAAAAAGTAATTAGCCAGAGACTTGTCTTGAGGGCAAGGGCTTTTTATATTATATATAGAATCATTATAACTGAAGAATGTTTCTCCAGATAGTATAAAAGAAATCCTGTCAGCTATGTCCTTGCTGTCCATATAAAATCCAAAATCCAAGTTGTATAAAAGTCAGTATTTCACTTGCCTAAAATCCGCGCGTACTAGGCTATCGCTAGTGTACTGACAAATAAAACAAAGGGGCCGCACATTTGTGCAACCCCGATGTCTTACTTAAGATTAATAGTATACGCCTGTTCCGACGTAGTTCTGTCTACCGCTCCACCAAGATGCACCACTTGTAGAACCGCCGTTTGCACTAACGTCTCCACTGTGTACAACTGTGAAGTCGTTAAAGTTGGTATAAGAATAAGTAACCGTAGCGTTACCACCACCAGCATCTCCACCACCGTATGACACAGTAGCAAGCTTATTCTTCTGACCAAGCCATAACCGTAAACCTTCACATGTTGCGATACGAATTCTTCTCTCGTTAAGATTAGACTTCGTGCTACATGCTGATCCATCTGTACAGTCATCAAGTGCATTAATCAAGTCACCACTAGCTGTAGTAACTTCAATGTCACATGTAACTTCGATTGGGAAGGTAACTGTCTTGGCATAAGGCAGTTTCTTTCCAAGCTCAAAAATATCTTCACGACTGACATCAGTAGAGACAGTAATAGAAGAAACGTGAGCTCCAGAAATGGTTCCAGAAACACCAACGCCCGGAATGTCTTCAGGAAGAATGGTAAAGTCACCACTGCTAGTGCTCGCAGTAGTTTGAGCAAAAGCGATATTTTCACGCCTATTTACACCACCGTCACCAACTGGAGAATCATTATTACCACCAAACGCACCAGCAGCACGAGTAGGAGTATATCTGACGCCACATGTGTTTGCAACAGTATTAGTGTTTGAGCCGGATTGCCATACCTTGTAGTTACCCACAAGAGTAACATCTTCACTAAAGTTATCATCAAGTGGGAAGTTATAACCCACTGAAGAAACAACAAGACCTGACATTTCTACATAGGAACCTGCAGTAGATGAATTCTGCCCAGCAGATTCATTTGCTTCGTCCCAAATACCAAGTTGTACAAAACACTTATTGGATGAAGTGTTTCTTTGAGCAAGTGCAGGACCATCTGTTTGGTCTGCTGTTGCTATACAGTATAATGGGATGTACCCATCAAGAACCTTTGAAAGTGTTACTTCAACGTCAGGTGTACCTTCTACATTTTCATATATAGAGATCTGCCCAAGTTCAAACACTTGTTCTAGGTTAAAGTTAGTGGTTATACCTACAGATTGAACACCATGAGCAGCGGTACGTGTACCGGCCTTGCCCCCTGAGTCTTTTCCGAAGGAAACCTGCTGAATAGCATAATAAACTCTATTATTGGCCATTTAACTTCTCCTTAAAATTATTTCAAATAGATACGTATCTAAAAATTATATACACCAAGTTAATCCATAACGACTTCAAAAGTAGCCCTTACGGTCGCCTCATGAAGCCTAGAATTATAAGACTCCATCTCAGATACTGATATATCTGCTATTTTAGCAAGTAAGTATCTATAAGACGTGTTTTCAACTATATCATCATAGTTGTTAGGATTAGCGACAGCCATTCCCCTATAATCTAAGGGGAAGGCTCCGCTGGAAGCTACAGTGTTACTATTATATAGCCAGACCTGTTCGTCTTTCTGTAAAGAAACAATGTCTAGTAGTTGATTCCTCCACCATCTTGATTCGGCAACAATGTGGAACAAAACATCTTGTCTAACAAATTGTGACGTGTCGCCCAACTGATAAGGTGAAAATCTTCTCCTAGGAACAGACTCTATTACGATAGCTGGCATTTGCACGCGGTTATTAGCTAAAATACCCCATGCTCCTGAACCTGCTACATCATAGCTAGAATCATCAACGCGCAAGGAGTCATATTGAAGCTCATCCCACCAAGGGGCTTGATCTGCTATATAAACCTGAACGTTCCTGTAGCTGTACTCTAATTGGACATCTGCTGTAGTGCTTATAGCTGTATCAAATATAACTCTTCCATTAGGATAGTCATAATGATGGCCATAAGTGCCATGTCCTGTGGGATAAAGCGTATCAGAGACATACACTCCCGATATCTGAGTAGCGGAATAGTCTGTTCCATCATCAGAATAAAGATTGCCTGTCTCCCAAAGCCAGTCTTTTCTTGCTGACTCCCATACTTGCCCATCGGTATATGAAGGGTCTTGGACTGGTCTAAGGGTGCTAAAATCGCCCCCAAACGCTCCGGAAGTTGGCTTGTCTATATCTGTCCAGCCACCTATTCCAGCAAGTCCCCAGTCCATATACCATTTTAAGTTTGATTCGATCTCTGAAGTAAAGAGAGTATCACCAATATGAGAAACTTTTGAAAAGCTTGTATAAGGGTCTCCTGCCATTTTATATTACCTTTACTATCTCTCTTCGTACTAGAACATCTATTTCGTCATTTATTCCTTCTAGAGCCCTAGTTGCAAAGTTGTTATTCTCGGTTCCTGCAAATTGAGAAGGGACTCCCCATGAAGCATTCTGCCTCTGTGCCATGATACCTCCTCCTGCTCTTCCTCTTGATGATTTCTTGAAAAAGTAATTAGAGACTATTCTTTTATCGCCCTCAAGCAAAAGCCATCTCAACCATTCTAGCTTCACTCCTTTTTCTGTAACAAATATAGCTTCTGGAAGAGAAACAACGTCTGAGTAATTATTCCTTCTCATATTTATTGTTATTCCTCCCAGAGTCCCCATTTTAGACACATAAGTTACTTCTATAGAGTCTGCCCATATGTTTATAATTGAAGATACCCTTGCAGCACCGTCAACTAGACCGAAATGGTGCCTTAGCTTTCCTCCAGCCAAAGACTGTACTTCGGGAGATTCGTGAAGCTTGGTTTTTATTAGACTTTGAAGCCCCATCTCTATAGACTCGGTTATTCTAGAAATAGAAGCTTTTATTCTCTTCTTAACTTCAGCTATTATATAAGCTTGAAACTTTTTATCAAAGCCTTTTTCTAATTCCAACCTTGCAATGAAATTCTGTTTCATTATTTGACCCTCTTCCAATTGCAGAAGACGAAGTTATCATTACCAAAACCAACTGGCTGTGGCTCTGAAGCTCTTTCAAATCTAGAATCTACATAATTTTTTATTGCTATAGAAGGTTGCAGTTCTTTTGCTCTTAGTAACTTTGGTATTGTCTCTTTCTTTGATACTGTCTGTATAAACCCATCTGGAGCGTTGACGGGAGTGCTTATACCAAGAAAATCTCTGTAATCATATATTATGCCAAGGTTTATATTTTCTGTTTTGATAACAGGTTTTTTGCCTGCTCCTCCACATATCGGGCATATTCCACCATTTCTAAAAGGACCTGGCCCTCCTGTTTGGAATCTATTAGATGACTTTCTTCCTACAGGATCGTACACGCAGTTTGCGCAATCGTCATATCTTGTAACTCCAAAGTGCAGGGTACATTGAACTGTAAGCGCTCCATCCTCTAATAATGAGCTTATAGCATTATCAAAAAGGCTTTTTATATCACTAGTTATAATACCAGAAAATGATGGTATAGACATTATAGACCCCTAAAAATCTGTTAAGTTGAAACGTCTAATTTCATGCGATATCATAAACCCTAATGATAGTCTTTGATTGGAACCATTTTGTGATATCTGACATGCATGACATTGGTCTGCGCCTATATCCCAATGTGAATTATTTGAATCTCTGTCATATCCGTTTATATCGAGATTTACTCCATTGGTGGTTCCTAGGTCAGACCCTCTACGCAACGCTGACGCTCCGCTCTTTAGGTGCAGATCCTCTGAGCCTTGTATAGTAGAAACATACAATGTTAGTGGTTCTCTATTAGCAAGAGAAGTTGCTGCATCTGCGGTTGAATCACTTGATATGTTGTAAGCATCATTAACGCTAGACTGAAAACAAACATCAGCATTCGTTACAATACAGTTTCTAGCAGTTCCGGCAAATATTCCCCATGCCTGCACTCCGCCAGTATTGTCATACATATTGTGGATTGTGCAGTTAGATATAGTGGAGTTTGATCCTGCTATGTATAATGCTGTCATTCTACCATTAGAACTTCCGCCTACTGTGGTTTTTCCGCAATTGAATATCATTGTATTGAGCAAAGTGGGGGCTGTAGTATCAGGGCCAAAAATAAATAGATTCTTGTTGCCTAGTCCTCCATGGGTTATCCTGTTTATAAGACATCTTCTCATTATGAGCTTTTGGCTGTCACAGTCTATAAGATGCATATTGACAGAAGCTGTAGTGGTAGCCTCTGCAAATTCTAAATCCTCTATTATGACTTTATTAGATCCGTATGTCCCTTGATCATAACTTACTCTATACACTCCAACTTCATTAGATACAGTTCCTGTATATTTTATCTTAACTCCTGAGTCTGGAGTTCCATCATGTAGTGAAGATGAGTGAGATTTTAAAGTTATTGAAATAAGACCATGGGCAAGGCCTGTATCATCTATATTGAATGACTCATCAAATGTAGAATCATCATAGCATTCTCCTACAGCCGCATCTCCTGAGCTATAGCTCCCGCCTGCAAGATCTGCCTCCCAAGCAGTTATGGTGCTATAATCTCTGCCTCCAGCAGTGCCAATAGATTTAGTTACAGTAGCCATTAAATTAAGCCTCTATTTATTTAAACTAACATGAACGATACAGAAGCTGTCGAGCTTGCTGTGATAGCATATATCTTGGTTGGATCTATAACTGGTACTACAATTGATTCTCCCGCCTGTAATGGATAACCATCCGTTGTTGCTGCGGAAGTTCCGGCAGTGACACCTTGAGGGCCTATGTATACTGGAACAGTATTCCCAAGAGTAGCTACAATTTGAACTCCCCTCTTAGCAAATTCAGTGGCTGCGGTTATTGCAACCGCTGAAGTTCCAATTGATGTTTTGCTACCTGTTATAAAATCTGGTACTGCGGCCATAATAAATCTCCTTAGCTCTACGCACTGTAATAATTGTAATCATCGAGTCTATCTTTATACTTGCTTATAATCGTTCCTGTCGTTGGAAGATCTGAAGCAAAAGTATCTATGGTGTAGTTTGCATTGTACGTTCCGGTGCCTGCGGCTAGCGGAGCACCTACTACAAAAGTACCCTCTTTATGAGGAGTACCCGCGCCTTTGGGTTGTGATACTACATCTGACATTTTAATTTCTCCTTAGAGGTTACATTCTTGAATCTGTTTGTGAATATTCATTTCGTTCTCCTGAATCATCAGTCGGTATGAAGTCATTGGAAGCAAACGGACTCATTACTGCCCTGATAATCTGACCCCCTTCATAACTGAAGTTGTAAGCATACTTAAGCTGTTCAAAAGATTTACATGGACCTTCGTTCAGTAGTACCGAAAGTTGTGCGCCGTACCCTGCTGTTTGTATGGATGCTGGCCCAAGTCTTGCTGACACACCCTGCAATAGTGCAGCATTTCTAAATGCTCCTTCATCAGCCATACATGCCGCCTTTAGAACCATAAACGAAATGAAGTCTTTTCCGTCTGTTTGATCTGTTGGATTAGGGCTAATAGTATACGCTCCTACGTCAACAGTGTAAGTTGTTGAAAAATTTATATCTATTGGTAAAAAATACGCACTGGTTATTAATAAGTCCTCTAGCCTTTGGGTAGAGTAAGTATTATTGCCGTCGCAACCAGCATCGTTTAGCATAGTTCTTAGCATTATCAAACTTGTATTTTGCCAGCTCATATTATCTATCCGTTACAAAAAGTATACCATCTCCTTCTAGAGTGGCAGAATCTGATGTTCCAACAATCGCTTCTATCTTATATGTATTTCCAGTAGTTCCTCCGGAAACCCAAAAAGTTACCATGCTATTCTTGCTACTGGTAGCAGAAGTCTCAATTCCCGTAGTCGCTATAGTTAAATCAGTAACCGTCCCATCTATTTTTTCTGAACTTATACTGGTTATAGATGTTACAGTTTCAGAGGTTGCTAACAGGTTATTAAATTCTATTGAAAATTTTCTCTGCTCAGCGGGCTGCTTACAGAGTCTTTCATTAGCTATTACGCCCATTTTTATCTCCTATTTAAGTATTCTATATTAGAATACACCATAAAAATAATCTAAGAGGGAACTGTCCAAGTATCTGGCCTCTTACATACTTGCATTTCCGTTTTGCATACTGGTATGTTCCAAGCAGTAGACCTAGCAGGAACAGTCCATGTTTTTATCTTCGAATCCCTTTGTATGACCATAGGGACTATAGTATCTTTGATGTCTGATATAGGAAAACTTGATATTGGATGAAAGCCAAGCATTACAAGATCCCTTCTGAAACTTTATCATAGGTCAAGATGTCAATATGCTCTCTTTCCTCCATAGCTTTTCTGCAATCGCAAGTTTTATTTTCATCTCGCAAATCATCTATGGAATATCCCAATTCGGTGGAAAGGTCCCAATAAGGAACGAACCATTTTCTTTTTGCTAATATAACAGGACTATAGCCTTGAGGAAGCTCTTGCGGAGGCGTCTCTATAGCTGGTATCGACCTATTATGAACAGTGTCTCCGGAGAGCTCAACTCTAGTAAAAGAATCTCCTGTGTAGTTACGCCCAGAAGTATTTATACAGACAAACTTTTTCTTTTCTAAATCTGTAAAGTTCCAGCTATTATGATTAGCTTTTAATTTACTACTATGAGTTTCAATATCATTCCAAATAGAGTCGATATCTATGTCTTGTCTTGACTTTCCGTACCATATCTCATTTCCAGCGATCCCAAAAATTTTATGTCTATTATTCCTTAGTCTTCTGGTTATATAGCTATGAGCGTCTATTTTTTCTCCATCACCATTTGGCGCTGTGTTCAAAATATCCTCTTCACCTGTAATAAGATTTATTCTCTTTACATCATTAGAACTGACTCTTTCAAATTTGTATAGATTTACTTTTTCTAAAAATTTCATTAGTAACGTGTCGTTTGTTCTTAACCCTGTGACTGGGTCTAGCTGAAAGTTATTTACATTACATATCATTTCGGCGTGAGAAAGCTGTATCTGCTTATTTGAAAATGTCTGAACAACATCACCGTCTTTATAAGGTTTGTCGCCCGTACTTGAATTTATTTTTACAATTAATTCCACATTTTTCTCCTTATGTATCTAAAAACATGATAAATGCTGGACCTGCAGAAGATTCTGCTTCTCTTGTTACTTGATGCGCTCCAATATCCCAATCTACATCTACACTATTTCTGTCAAACTCAGTTATATCTATATTTGCATCTGTTCCTAAGTCAGTTCCATTCTCAACCGCATCAGAATCGCTTTTTATAAATAAACCGCTTGCTGGATAACCTGCCTCAAAAGTATTCGCTGCAGTTTTATTGATCTGTGCATTAGTTCCATATGTGCTCGCTGTTGAGTCACTAGATAAACAAAAGTCGCAATCATCCGATCCACTGCCTCTTCGGAAGTCTTGACTCATAGCTGCCGAAGAAGAAACATTAGTATTTTTAGAATCTATACCAATGCAATTTTTTATATTGATCGTGCCATTGGTTCCCCAAAAATAACCAGTCGCATTTTTGTCATTTCTGGTTGTGACTGTCATATCGTAAGATGTATTATTATAGCATTTTACCGTAGCTCTACTTTGGTTCATATTGTATGCTGTTACATGGTCATCACTTTCTTGAAAATCATATAATATACAATTGAAAATATGTTGATAACCACCGCTTCCTCCTCTAAGCAGTATTCCGTGCATAGGGTCTGGGGTTTGGTTAGTTCCCCAAGAGTGTATTAACATATGTTGGATGACTGCATTGATCTTTGTCTGGGTATTGCTTGTGCCAGTCTGTACAATAATACTGGTACTTGTAGAGCTGGACATATCAATCTCTATCCACTCAATAGTAAAGTTGTCTATACTTAGATTATATATAGATTTGTCTTCTGATCCCGGATTTGCATTGGGTTTATTAACAACCTTGCCTGTTTGACCCTCTATCCCATGTTGCCTATCATCTTCATTTACTGTTAGTTTTATACTATCATAAGTAGTTGAAGTATAATTAAAAATAACGTTTTCTTCTGTAAAATCACTGTCGGCGTGCATCCAGCCAGTTAAATCATCATTAGCTGAGTAAAAGTTACTATTGTTAAGGCCCGCTTCCCAAGCTACCACAGTAGAATAAGTCCTGCTATATGTATGCCCCGCTTTTACAACATCTCCATAGTCGTCTGTATAGTCTAAAGTTGTAGGGTTTTGGTTGCCGTATGAACCGCTATCTTCATACATGAATACAACTTCTACAGTATTGCTAGAAACTGATTTAACAAAATAATAAAAGGTTGCGCCACTGTAGCTTGTATTGTCAGTTATAGCAAGCTTATCTCCAACACCTACATCTCCGGGTGAAGAACCATAAGTCATAGAATAGGGACTAGCAAATGTTCCAGAACCGGAAGCACTAGATGGAAGCTTAGAATCTCCATCTGCAATAGCTATATTAGATCTACTTCCTATACTAGCATATACCTCTGCCATTATAATATATACTCCCCAAGATCTACTTTGTCAAACATGATGTTGTCAAGCTTATTCTTTTCGGTTTGTTGGATATCCTGTCTAGGATCTACAATCTTATTAACATCTAAAACATCGTCAATATCAATCCCTAACTCAGAATCCATATCCTTGTATGGTATTTTCCACTGTCTTTTTGCTATTAATGTGGTCTGTATAGTTTCATCATTCTCGTCTTCCCTAACTGTAATAGCTGAAGACCTGTCGCACGCTGTATGTTTAGAAATTTCTGTGTAGGAACTATTCAAAAAACCCGTACAATCCAACGCCAGCATTGTCTGTTTTACTGTTGGTGTAAATTGCTTACTCATATTATTTTGTCTAAGATTATCTGTGTGGTGCTCTATGTCGTCCCATATAGAGTGTATCTTAGCTGAGTCGCCAAAAAGTGGTAGCTTTTCCATGTACCAAACTTCTTGACCCTGCTCAGTGCCAAAAACAGCGTGGTTTGGAATAGATAACATTTTAGTTATAAAACCATATAGATTAATTGGAGAAATTGTTTCCTGCTCTTCAGTTAAAAGATTTGTTTTTAAAATCTGATTTGAGTTAATCCTCTCGCACTTGTATTTGTGGGTTTTTTGCTCGTACTTTTCTAGTAGAGTTCCAAAGTTCCGCAAACCAACTGAATTATAATCAAACTTTTTAGGTAAGCAGATATTCTGCCCCCTCTGTAAAAGAGTGTTTAAAAAAGGATAGCAGCCGATCACATCGCCATCTTTATAGCCTAGTGGGTCTGGGCTATCACCTATATGAATTAACATATCCATTTATATATTCTGTCCTATAATAAATCCATCGTAAGAGCCGGATACAACACATAAGAAACCGAACACGTCTGTCTTGCTTGTTGTAGCTGTTAGTGTAGGAGTAGTTCCTGCAGGCCATCTGACCCCTCCAAAGAATGAAACAATACCCGTTGCGCTTGCATTCTGTGTAAGTCTCAAAACAAACTTTTGTCCAGCCGTTACATTTGTAAGGGTTATATTGTTAAGCCCTGAATTCATACTATGGTGGAATGTTGAAGCTTGAGAAAGATCTAGATTACGAGTATCTCCGGGAGAAGATCCTGCTCCTGACTGCATCGAAGACCTAACTCCTGAAGTATCAATCATGCCAACGTTAATTCCATTGGTGGTCGTAGCCCCATTGTCTGTTACCGCGTCAAGGTTAACATCAGAAGCAAGTTTGCTTTCAGATATAGAGCCCGCAAGCATAGCGTTCGTTACGCCTCCGGGAGTTATATCTATACTCTTTGTGTCTCCAAGATCAAATTCTCCGCCATTAGATAGGCCGCTACCGGCTGTTATGGTAACAGAATCATTAGCTAATTTAGCATTAGAAACGCCAGCGTCTTTAATTTGTATAATGTCAGAGTTGAATTCTAACGTAGAGTTATCTAGTTTGACATCGAACTCAGTGCCATCAAGATTTAATCCAGAGCCAGCGGTATAAGTGTTGATGTTACCATTGATGACGCCAGACATATCATAGACCGCATTAGGGGTGACGGCTCTGTCAATCGTCCCATTTGTAATAGCATCTTGCAACTGAACAACACCAGTGCCGCTAGTCGTTGCTAAGATAGCATCAAAAGTTACAGATGCCCCTAGTGCTACGACACCTCCATTGGTCAATCCCGTTCCGGCAGTTACTGTAACCCCAGTATTGGCTAGCTTGGCATTTGTGACACCGTCGTCCTTAATTTGTATAATATCAGAACTAAACTCTATTGTAGAATTGTCAAGCTTAATGTCTAAGTCGTTAGTATTTAGAGCAATTCCAGAACCAGCATTTCTAACAAGAACGCCTGACATGTCATAGACAGCATTGGGAGTTACAGCCCTGTTTGTAGTCCCGTCGGTAACGGTGTCTTGCAACTGAACAACTCCCACAGCACTTGTGCTGGCAGTGATTGCATCTACAGTCACAGATGCTCCTAGTGCTACGACACCTCCATTAGTCAATCCCGTTCCGGCAGTTACTGTAACCCCAGTATTGGCTAGCTTGGCATTTGTGACACCGTCGTCCTTAATTTGTATAATGTCAGAGTTGAATTCCACCGTAGAATTATCTAGCTTGACATCGAACTCAGTGCCATTAAGATTCAACCCAGAACCGGCGGTGTAAGTATTGATGTTCCCGTTGATAACGCCAGACAT